>Ga0272445_1000731_pt1 | contig 28665 bp, 31 predicted proteins | sample YNPCB0031_FD_194404 | JGI IMG/M metagenome (GOLD analysis project Ga0272445, IMG submission 194404) | Hot spring sediment microbial communities from Yellowstone National Park, WY, United States - YNP-CB-003-1 | ecosystem: Environmental > Aquatic > Thermal springs > Hot (42-90C) > Sediment... | reverse complement strand
TACCCACATCTCCCTTCTTCGCCTTGATCACTATTTTAACGTGTTGTTTGTGCAGACTAACACTGAACTCTACCCCTCCCCCTATAAGTGCTTTAACAGTATTACCCTCAACTAAGAGCTCGCTTGGATTAAGCTTCTCCCTTATTAGACTAGATAGTGACTCTAAATCCAGGCACTTGGCTACACCCTTGCTTCCCCCTGTGGTTAACTGCTCTGCTGAAAGCCTATCTCTCGCTTTTCTAGCAGCGTCAACTACTTCCACAAGGTCCCGATATACCTCCTCGATTCTACTCAGTATATCGAGTAGTAGCTGTAGAGCGCCTAGGGACTTCAAGTACTCGGCTAATTCATCGAAATCTCTAGAGTCTAGGAATAGTGAGAGCTTGGAGGGGTCCCCAATATACGTGTTGAAGCTGTACTTCCCCTCTGCTTGGAAAAACCTCTTTTTAACTTCAACAGCGTCTCTCGCGGTGATAACGCCGTTTCTAACATACTCATCTATTAGTGGGTTTGCTATTTGCCTTAGAAAATCAAGTTTCACAGAGCTCAAAGCACCCCTTGTGTATGAGGAGGTCTTAGAGCTTTATAAGCTCTTTAACATTGAGGATATTTCACGTGTAGAGCGACTACTAACTAGGTGTGATCAGGGTTAAGAGCTCGTTGATACAAGGTTTTTAAGGAGGTTTATTCATTAAAAACACTGATTTATAGTGCAGCGTGTTATACGTGTCAAAGAGCAATAGGAAACAAGGCTGGAACCCATATAGTAGCAATATACAGAGATTCAGCATATATCCATCAATTAGAAGCCCTGAAGAGAGACACTTGAGGGTAGGGGATGTTATAGTAGTCAATATATTTGACGTGGATGAGAGGGGTAACGGTATAGTGCAGTATGGAGGGTTGAGGATAACAATACCAAACGCTATTAGTGGATCAAGAGTGAAGGTAAAAATAATCAGGATACATGGAGATACAGCGATTGGGCATATTATTGGGGTTTTAAGCGAGTCCGGTGCAGAGTACTAGTAGCTTCATCAATGACTACTTCTTGTAGCCTATTTTCCTCAGAAACTCTCTCCTCTCTTTTTTATCCTCATCGGATTCTACACCTAGTGGTGTGAATCCATCTACAACGCCTATGATGGCTCTACCTTGATCTGTCTCCGCTACAATGACTTCAACAGGGTTAGCTGTTGCAACATATAGCGATACTATCTCCTGCACGTGCTTTAATTGATTTAGTATGTTAATGGGGTATGCGTTTTTAATGAACAAGACAAATATGTGTCCTGCTCCAATACTTAGTGCTGAGTCTATTGCAGCCTTAACGAGCTCTTCATCGTTTCCTTCATACCTAACTAGTCTCTTACCACTCGCCTCGTTAAACGCTAATCCAAACTTAATGCCGGGTACGCTTGTTACGAGTGCTTCATATATGTCTTCAACGGTTTTAATAAAGTGGCTTTTTCCAATGATGACGTTTGCTCCCTCAGGTATCTTTACAGGTACTTTAAAGATCTTGACTTCCAATACACACCACCAATGTAAAGTATTTTATGAAAGGAGAGAATTTATTGTTTTCTAGGTGTGGTGGAGTTTGAGGATTGTGGCTAAAGTGCTTAAGTTGAAGCGTGTAGAGGAGGAAAGCGACAGGGTTTCTTTATCGGGTTTCCGAGTAGAGAGCGAGAAGTGGGATATGCGTGAGGTTTTGGGTAAGGTGGAAGGCGATGTAGTGAGTAAACTACTGGAGGTAGCGGGAGAGTACCTGGTGAAGGAGAAGTCAAGTGACTCGTTTGTTTTAACAGAGGTGGAGACTCTTGGGCAGAAAGTAGTGATTGGTGAGGGGGGAGACTTAGGTGCTTCAACGGTATTAATTCCTAAACCACAGTATCTACGTAGAGTGCTCTTCGTTAAGTGCAATGAGCCCTCGAGCTGCAGGACAATATATGAGTTTAAGCCAAGCTCACAGCTCATAGTGTATGAAGGTGAACTAGTACCTAGAAGCCTAGACTATGACTTGGCTATAGTTGAGTGTAGTGAGCACACGAGAATAGTGTTTCCACAGGAGCTTGTATTGCCAAAACCCAGAATTGTGGAGAAAGCTAGGAGGAGGAAGTCGAGGAAAGCATTGAAGAAGAAAAAGACTGGGAAGAAGAGGAGTAGGGGGAGGAAAAAGAGGTGATTTAATGCCAGTACACATAAAGGCCTCTAAGGGGGATGTAGCTGGAAACGTCATAGCCGTGGGGGATCCGGGTAGAGTAGACTTATTAACACCCCTACTGCAAGATGCGAGAGTAGTGAACACGCATAGGGGGTTAAAGGTAGTTACTGGGCGCTATAGAGACACGTGGATAACGCTGGCGACGCATGGAATAGGGGCTCCAAGTGCAGCAATAGTCTTCGAGGAGCTTCACCAACTAGGTGCGAGGAGGATAGTGAGGCTTGGAACAACAGGGGGGATTAGGAGAGATACTAGGATAGGAGACGTTATTGTAGCTACTGGTGCTGCATACACTATGGGTGGCTGTGGACTTGGGCAATATATGCCGGGTATTTGTGCACCTACATCACCAGATCCTGTTTTAACGACTCGTATAATGATGATGATGGAGGAGAGTGGTATTCAATATAAACAGGGACCTGTGTTCTCGAGTGATGCATTCTACGCTGAATCCCCTGATTTCGCAGTTAAAATGGAGCACTATGGACTCATAGCTGTTGAAATGGAGGCAGCTGCATTATTTGCACTGGGTTGGATGAAGGGGGTTCAAACAGCTTGTGTACTGGTAGTTAGCGATGTACTACACGGTGAAGAGGCATTCAAGAAGTACTTGACAACAGAGGAACTCGCCGCTTTATTCATTAAAATAGGACGAGTATTAATGGAGGTGTATAGTAGGTACTATGCGGTTGATGGTGTAATAGTGCATTAGACTTGTTTAAATACGTGCTCGGTGTTTTAAATAGAGAGAAGACATATTACTCTTAAAGTACATTGTCTTCAATGAGTAAAAATATGTATTGAGGTGGATGAGAGAATTGTGTATGGGCAGCCGGAGATTAGGCTTTACGATACTCTAACTAAGTCTGAAAAGACACTTCAACCCATCGAGCCTGGTACTGTAAAGATCTATGTGTGTGGGCCCACGGTTTACGACTACTCGCACATTGGGCATGGGAGAACCTATGTAGTATACGACTCGTTGAAGAGGTATTTATCACTAAGGGGATACAATGTTGTACATGTAGTGAATATAACTGATATAGATGACAAGATCATAAGGAGGGCCCAGGAGGAGAACCGTGATTGGAGGAGTATAGTTGATGAGTATACTAGGGATTACTTTGAGGCTATTGAAAAACTCGGCATAAGGGTAGATCACCACCCGCGTGTATCAGACCACATAGGGGAGATTATAGAATTCATAGAGAGGTTGATAGATAAGGGATACGCCTACATAGCACCCAGTGGAAGCGTCTACTTTGAGGTAGATAAATATGAAGATTATGGTAGACTCTCGGGTAGGCTAGATAAAGAGTACTGGAGTCAAGAAGCGGAGTTTCTTGGAGAGAAGAAGAAGCCATACGACTTCGCACTGTGGAAAGCGGCTAAACCAGGTGAGCCATACTGGGAGAGCCCGTGGGGGAGGGGGAGGCCTGGATGGCACATAGAGTGTAGTGTAATGAGCTCAAGGTACCTTGGAGGTAGGTTTGACATACATGGTGGGGGGACAGACTTGATATTTCCACACCATGAGAACGAGAGAGCGCAGAGTGAGGCCTTCTTCGGTGTGAAACCATGGGTCTCGATCTGGATGCACACTGGTATGTTGACTGTAGGTGTTGATAAAATGAGTAAAAGCTTGAAAAACATTGTTCCACTGAGAGATGCGTTGAAGAAATACCAACCTGGGGTTTTAAGGCTATGGTATCTACACGTCCACTATAGAAAGCCATTGAACTACACTGAGGAGTCTATTGAGCAAGCTGAGAAACTATATAACCGGTTGGTCTCCGCACACGACCTACTTCTAAAACTCCAGAGGGAGATGCAAAACCCACACTACTTGAACAATGAAGACTTGAAAATACTTAATGAACTCAAGCAGGTATATGTAGACTTCCACAAGGCACTAAGCGAGGACTTCAATACCCCTGAGGCCCTAGCCGCGGTAAACAAGCTACTGGGTATAGTGTATAGAGATATACAGTATAATCCAAAATACATGCTGGTTTCCCAAGCACTAAGAATACTCAGAACTGCAAACTACGTCTTTGGAGCATTTGAGGAGAAGCCAGTTTATACCGAGGCGGGGGAAGAACTCGAGAAAATACTTGGGTTACTGATAGAGGTGAGGAAGGAGTTGAGGAAGAGGGGTATGTACGATATAGCTGATACTATTCGAAGCGAGCTATTAAAATACGGAATTCAATTAATGGATAGAGGCCTTGAAACCACTTGGATACGGATTAAAAAACAGTAGTGTTCAGCTACGTACTTGTCTAGATATCTCCTCCACGAGTTTTACTACATCCTCTCTAGTGGCCAGTGTATTTACCTTTCTCTTACTTGTATATAGAATGACTCTCCCCGTTGTTTTACTACGCACTCTAATAACATCGTGTTCTCTATAACTATAGATATCCAGCAACTCTATGTTTAGCTTATCTAACTCCTCCCTCAACAACACACTTGGATTCCTCGGCATAATCAATCACCAGTTTCATATTAAATAAATCCATGCACCTTATATAGAGTTGAATATGGATTCCCACTGGTGCATGGTCTTCTTGGATAGGCAGTACCTCAAACTTGGATTGAAGTGTGTTGAGGTTGTTACAGAGGGTGATGCATTGAGACTCGTGGGGAATGGGTTTATTGAGTTTAGGCAGAGAATAATTACAGCTACTGGTGTGAAAAACCACAGTGTTCACACAATAAGGAGTGGAAAGAAGAAAGTACTGTACTTATACTTTGAGGGATTTGGAGTGGATTGCGCTGGGGGTGTTAGAGTACTAGATGATGTCTCAACACACTTAGCACATTTAAAACATACACAAACGAAGCTTGGAGGCTTTATAACGATTATAACCTCTGGGCAGTTCTTAGTGGACTATGCTGTACTGGGTGATGATGTAGCTGCAGTAGTTATACCTGGAAAGAGAGAGGTCTATATAGATAAACACCACGGGGAGGTAACAATATATATTGTCTAGTGCATTGTCATCTATAAGTTATAATGGTTGAATCCCTCGGCACACCCCCCATTATTGCTTCAACGGCTGAGTCTACGTTGAACCCAGATGTGATAACTACATTTGTCTTTAACTCAAAAGCTAGCTTACTCATTAACAATACTTTTCCGTAGACTCCACCAGTAGCATCTGATTTCTCATGTCTCTTGAGGAGCTCTAGTATCTCCTCGAGGTTTCTCGGTGTAATTTCATGAATTAACTCGGGGTTACTGCAAGTCTTGGGGTCACACGTGTAGATTCCTGAAACATCGGTTAAGAGAACTATTCTCTCAGGCTTTAAGTAACCTGCGAGGAGTTCGAAGACTCTCTCCGTAGATAATACTATAGGAGCCCTCATTGATGGTATGCATTCCCCGTAGAGAATGGGGATCACTCCTAGCTCGACCAAGAGTGCTACTGGTTCATAAAATACTCTAAATGCCCCCTCAATATAGTGTATTATTGCACTTGTTTGAATACTCGTTACTGGTAGCCCGCTCTCCACTAGGTAATCGACTATAATTCTATTAAGAGACCTAGTGGCTTCATGGCATTTTACAAGGAGATCTATCGACCCCTTATCTCTATGCTTCAGCACAGTATAGTGTGCAAAACTCCCTCCACCATTCCCCATAATTAGCCTAACTCCACTAGTATGTACTCGTTTAACTATTTCGTAGAGCAATTGAAGAGATCTGTAATTTAGTGAAACTGGTTTATCTTTATTAGTGATGAAACTCCCTCCAATCTTCACGAATACGTAGCTTTTCATTGGCAAATCACCAATTAGATTTTTATATATCACACCACTGTATTTCTAAAATGGTTTGATTTCAATTTATGTAGTAAGAGGTTAATACTTTGAGGCCTAGGCGTTTATTAGCGCTGTTCAAGAGCTACGTAGATATAATTATCATGAGTGTTCTCGCTACATATATTGCTATAATTGGTTGGAACTACTATGATGTAAGCTACTTTATTGGCTGGTACAATGAGTACTTTAAAACTGGCCGACTACTGGAAGTCTATACCTCTGATTTGAAAGTTGCATATCCACCACTCGCAGTTATACTATTTGTATCTATCCACGCGATAGCTGTTCACTTCTTCGGGGAAAACATTATTGCTCTGCGTTTAATAGATAAGATTCCTTTATTGGCCTCCTTCATAGTAGTGTACTTTATACTAAGGAGGAATGTGAGTAGGCTTGCATCATATCTGTGGTTGTTGACTTTTGAGATATATAGTGTAATTTTAAGCTATCAATTTGATCCACTGGCCTCGTTATTTCTCCTGCTTGCACTACTAAGCTTTGAGAGGGGGAAGTATGGGTGGGGTGGACTATATATTGCTCTCGCATCTCTATTTAAACAAGTGCTTGGTATTCTACTAGTTATTCCAATAATCTATCTTTACCGAGGGAAGGAGTATAGAGAGCTTGTTAAACTCCTTTCCGTAGTCTCAGTAGTGGTTGCTATCGTAGTGATGCCATTCCTAATAGCTTCCCCTCTTGCATTTATTGACAAAATAGTGTTCTATCACGCTAAGAGACCACCACAATATTTAAGCCTGTGGGCGATCCCGATATATGCAAGCGGGTATGATCAAGGCATGATTGATCTATCTCAGCAAATATCATCGTGCTGGATAATCTTCTTCCTCGTGTATATTGTCATGGTTTGTTTCTACGCGTATAGAGAGGCTGGAGGTAGTGTAAGGGGTTACTATGTAAAGTACTTTACTCTCTTAACTATAGGGTTATTGTTATTCAATAAAGTTGGGAATGCAAATTATTTCCTTTGGCTGGCTCCTTTACTAATAATATTTATTTCGAGAATGGGGAATAGTGTCGTCAAGAAGAGGCTTGTATTTGCATATGTTCTTACAAGTTTCCTAATTGGTGTTTTATTTGGGTTTTTATCGGGCTATGTACACCTCATTGCTGGTATTGAATCTATTTTTATATTTGAAGACTTAAAGTGGGTTCCATCTCAGAAGTTCCTGTATGACTGTATTGGATCAGACCCGTTTAATTTAAACTATAGAGTGATACTCTACTTGCACTCAATTAACGCGGTAAGGGAAGCTGCAGCATCTTTAGCTGTTGTTCACCACTACTTCATAGTATGTATAATCATAGTCTACGTAGTTATACTTGTATACTTCATCAAGTCACTATACAAATATGGGCTTCAAATAGACTAGATATATATTTAACAAGTAGAGTGTGTTTTCGATGCTTGTATTTATTGGATTAGGCTATTCTTTAAGGCATTTAACGCGTGAAGCAATTGATTGGCTGGAGAAAGCGGATGTTATCTACATTGACACTTATACATCTCTATACGAGGACTCTTTGGAGAATCTGAGAAATCTAAATCCCCGGGCAGTCTTTGTAATGGCGAAGAGGAGGGAGCTTGAGGGGGAGGCGATAAGGAGTGTAGTGGAGGAGGCTAGGTATAAAACTGTAGCTATAGCTGTTCCCGGAGATCCATTTATAGCTACTACGCATGATGCATTACTGAGTGAAGCGATTAAGCAGGGAGTTGAATTTAGGGTTGTCCATGGGGTCTCTATTTTAAACATGGCTTATAGTAGAGTAGGGTTGCAGTCGTATAGATTTGGAAAAATAGTTACACTAGTTTATCCAATACACTTCAAGCCCCTTAGCACTATTGAAACTATATATGACAACTTGAGTAGAGGGCTTCACACACTGGTTTTACTGGATTTAAGAATTGAGGAGTCTCTAGCTATGAGTATCCCCGAGGCTGTGCAAATACTGGTAGAGCTCGACTATAAAGGGGCTCTTGGAGAGCAATTATCGATTGGTCTAGCACGGCTGGGTTGGAGAGATGAGAAGATATGTGCTGGTAGACTAATAGATCTCGCGGGGTATAGTTACCCCCCTCCACCACATAGCTTAATAGTAACGTCTAGACTAGACCCGGTTGAAAAAGAGATATTTGAGTATTGGAGGAGGCAGTGTTAGTCTCTGACGGCTCCCCGCCATGAATGGCGAGGGTTCTACACCCACTAGGGCTACCTCTCATCCTTTCGGGAGCCCCTCACGGGTGCGGCATCACGTTTTCAGACCCCGCCGCCAGCCACGGGGAGGTGCGGGCTCACTGCCTGCTAAGCTCGCCCACACCTAACTCCAAGGACAGATATTGGAGCAAGGGGTTTATAAGCTTTTTGGTAGATTGATTTATTGGTGTTGGTATGGGTCTTGTAGCGGTCTTCAGGGCTAAGTTGTCTAGTCATGGTGGTGGCAGGCTGATAATATACATACCCAAATCCCTACAGCCAAAGCTTAGGGAGCACTATGAGAAGAGGGTGGAATTAGTTGTCCACCTCTACACAGAGGATTGAAGAGGGCTTCAGGGTTTTAACGCTCCAATACCCAATAACAGAGGACATCAAGGAGTTCATAGAGGAGTACAGAGCTCTAGCATCACATCTATACTGGTGCAAGAGACTCAGATTAGATCCTTCTAAAGAGGTTGTTGATAAGCTTTGGGAGAGAGTTCCAAGCTATTGGAGATGGCAGTTAGTAGACCCCAAAGACCCCATGTACCTCTTTAAAGGCGTCGAGAAAACTCCAATGCCCTATAGAACCATCCTCAGGCTCCCACTTGTAGACGCTCTCCACGAGAAGAAGGGGGCATATATAAAGGATGGTAAGCTCGTTCTGAGGCTCAATAGGAGAGTAGAGCTTGAAATCCCCGAGAGGGCTTTGAAGTGGCTTGAGAAGAGGCTTGCCGAGAGACCTGATAAGAAGTATGTTAGGGTGTTTGAGAGGGATGATAAGCTGACTATGCAGGTAGTTCTCCACAAAATCAACAAAGTCGAGGTGCCCAGAGACCCGCTACTGGTTGTTGTAGACGTGAACAGCTCCTACGGAGTAGTTGTACACTTCTGGGACGGGGAGCTGATTAAAACTATGAAGTTCAGACCACCAAATAGGGGAAATATGTGGAGTCATATTAGAGAATGGATGTCTCACAGAGACCTGCTCTACAACCAGGGTTGCCTCTCTCAAAAACAAATCAATATATACAGCTCTCTAATTAGACTAACATTGAAAGGCTCTGCGAAGGGATGGGCGCAACAAGCAGTTGCGAAGATTGTTAAGAGGGCTAGGAGAATGGCTAAAAGGCATGGGAAAGAACCCCTAGTCTTGATTGATAAGCCAGACTACAGCTCAATACACAGCACACCTCTCCAGAGGACACTATACAGCTTTACGAGGTATCTGGAGAACTTGCTCTCATGGTATGGCGTCTACTGGGAGGAGAAGAGGCTCTGTAGCACTATATGCCCAGTCTGCGGAGGCGAACTAGTAGCCGTAGAAAAGACTAAAAGAGCCAGAATCATGAAGTGCACAAACTGCGACTTCAAAGAAGATAGAGACAATATTCCATTATACTGGGCGATAAAACACCTCCCCCTCCCCGCCCTAAAGGGCGAGGCTTCCAAATGGTGAATTATAGCTCACTAAGTATTTTCAAAACATCAATAGTGGTCTTCAATTCAGCGCCTAGAATGTTCTTCATGTACTTCAAGGCGTACTCATGATCCTCTCTACTAAAAGCGGAAACAGCGTCTTCTACAACTATGAGTTTAAATCTCTCGTAGAAGGCGTCGATAGCTGTGTGTAATACACATATATGCGTGTGTATACCGGTGAGGATCAATGTGTCTACGCCCAGGTCTCTGAGTATATACGTCAAGCCCGTTTCTCTAAACCCACTATAGGAGCGCTTGTATAGTATGATGTCTCGATTCTCCACGGGCTTCAACTCTTGTATGATCTCCGCCTCGGGATCACCCCTCATGGCGTGCGGGCCCCAAATCCCAAGTTCATGGTCGAATGGTAAGTGGGAGTCTGCGAGATATATCACTGGGATCCCTCTTTCCCGGGCTTTACTAATTAACTCACTAATTCTTGGAACTATTTCAATAGCGCCTGGGCTCTTTAAACGACCATATACAAATTCTCTCAGCATATCTATTACTAGTATTGCCGGCTTCACAAATGCCACCGTGTAGGTATATAGGGATTTATTTAATTATTTTTTTATCGATGATGAGCGACTTCGGTTCGGATAGTGTGAAGAGCCGTGTGAGGGCTGATTTTCCACTCTACGTGAACATACTCGTATATACCAATATACACGTGCTTCTTAACATTAGATATTTATAAACTCTCCAGATATGTATTCATTCACGGTGGGTGTATATAATGTCTGAATACTCGACTCTATATGAAACAGACCCTGTGTATCAAATGGCTGTGAAACAACTCAAGGAGGCTGCATCGATCCTTGGTCTACCGGATGAATACGTGGAAGTGCTAAGACACCCTGAGAAACTAGTTCAAGTCAGAGTAACTATTAGAAGAGATAATGGGAAAATAGCTACTTTCATTGGTTGGAGAAGTCAGCATAACAGCGCACTGGGGCCATATAAGGGAGGTATAAGGTATAGTCCAAACGCAACTGCAGGTGAGACTGTTGCATTATCAATGTGGATGACTTGGAAGAACGCACTTGCTGGAATACCATATGGTGGAGGCAAGGGGTCTGTTAGAGTAGATCCTAAGGCACTATCACAGCGTGAGATAGAGGAGCTTAGTAGGAGGTACTTTGCAGGTATAGCGAGGGAGGTTGGACCAGACATTGATATACCAGCACCAGACGTATACACTAATCCACAGACAATGGCGTGGTACTTCGATGAATACAGTAGAATTGTTGGTTATCCAGCTTGGGGTGTTGTAACAGCGAAGCCGCCGGAGCTTGGAGGACTCTATGTAAGAACTGTTTCAACAGGTTATGGAGTAGCGTTAGTCGCGAGAGAAGCGGCTAAGAGAGTTCTTGGTGGATTAGAGGGTAGAACAGTCGCTGTACATGGATTTGGAAATGTTGGATTGTATGCAGCTAAGTACTTAGCGGAGTGGGGTGCGAGAGTAGTTGCTGTTAGTGATAGTAAGGGATATATTTACGATCCCAAGGGATTAAACATCGAGGAGGTCTCAAAGGTTAAGGAGCAAACAGGTAGCGTTATAAACTACAAAGTTGGAGATGTTAAGGCTTCTGCAAACCACATGGAGTTACTTGAACTACCAGTAGATATACTCGTACCAGCGGCAATTGAAAACGTTATTACAGCTGAGAACGCACCAAGAGTTAAAGCCAAGATTATATCGGAGGGAGCTAATGGACCGACAACCCCCGAGGCAGATAAACTACTACATGAGAAACAAGTCGTAGTCATACCAGACATTCTAGCTAATGCAGGTGGAGTAGTAATGAGTTGGATTGAGTGGTCACACAATAGAATGGGTTGTTACTTAACGGACGAAGAGGCTATTACTAGACTAGACAAAATGATGTCTCAAAACTTCAATAGAGTATTCGACGAGTGGCAGAAGAAATACAGCAACTACCCAATGAGGATAGCGGCATACGTTATCGCAGTAGATAGAGTAGTAAAGGCAATGAAGCTACGTGGATGGATCTAGCCCCTCTTATACACAACCACTCCTTTTTTATCCCTAATCTCTACAACTCTATGGAACGGTATTTGCTCCCCACTAGCAGTGTATATATAGCCCCCGCGTACATCCACTACAACCTCGCCTGGGATGGGTTTCAAAGTCTCCTCGCCATCCACTCTAAACTTTACGTAGATAAAGTACTCTCTACTCCTTCCAGTGAAGAAGATCCTCTTAAGCCACTCTTCAACCTTCCCTCTCTTTCTACCCATTAAAGTCTCCTAGTAATTATGATTTGGTGAACTATATTATAATGCATTTATAGGACATTGGAATATATTGACTCTAAGTACTTTGTGGAGGAGAAACCTGTGGTGGTTGAATGAACCATAGGAAATTAGTTGGCATTGCTACGGTGACTATTTCGATTACGCTACTTATTACATATACTTACTTAATATTCCTAGCGAAACCAGATGTTCAGGTTATGGTTGTTAAGCTAACTGTATATGCTATAGTAGTTCTTCTCACAGTATTATTTACACTACTAGGATTTGGACTACTAAAATCCCCCTTTATTCCTCCAAGTGGGCAATGGGATGAAGACCCCGAGTGTAGTGAAAATTGATTTAATTATCTCTCCCTGTATGCTAGTTTATAAGTTAACCACTTAAGGAACTCTCTTGACTCACCAGAGATCTCCTCTGATCTATTTAACGCGTCAAGGGCTTTACCCACATTACTCTCTATTACCTTCTCACAGTAGCTTAGTGAACCACTAGACTTAACTATTTCTCTAACTCTCTCCACGTGCTCATCCATTATCTCCCCCTCACTCAGCTCATCATATACGAGTTCTAGTAGTCTCTTATCTTCTCCACCAACTAGTTCGAAAGCCTTCAATACCAGTAAAGTCTTCTTCTTACCCTTTACATCGCTACCAGCTGGTTTACCGGTTACACTAGGGTCTCCATATAGTCCAATTATATCGTCTCTTATTTGAAATGCTATACCAGCGGGGATTGCGTAGTCTGAGAGTTCTCTAAGTAATTTATCACTGTATCTTCGAGAGGCTATTGCCCCGAGGTGGAGTGGTAGTTCAATAGTATAGGACGATGTCTTCAACTTGTAAACTAGTAGTATGTGTTCTTCGCGAATCTTGCGTAGTGGTAGCTTCGAGAAGTACACGTCTAGGTATTGCCCATAAGCTACTTTTCTAAGACCCTTTGAATACGTAGACACCAGCTTAGAGACAACGCTGGAGTCTAAGTGTTTTGAAGAAAGTAGTCCAATTGCAGATGCTTCCAACATATCTCCAGCTGTTATAGCCTGGGATACACCATAGTGCTCGCAATCACCCCAGTTCATACCTATACACTTGTTTCTAAAGACTACGTGAGTAGTTGGGCCACCTCTTCTAACTTCATCTCTATCCATTATGTCATCGTGTACTAGGAGGTAACTTTGCAGCAACTCGATTGCAGCCATAACGTCTACAATGGACTCTAAGTCTCCAACACCCCACTCTCTACTCCAATAACCAACTAGTGCGAGTACAGCACGTAGTCTCTTACCACCCCTCAACGTGAAGTCGCGTGAAGCCTCAACTAGATCCACCGCGAGAGGAGCCTCTAAATCCACTTCTCTCCTTAATTCATTAAAGAACTCTAGGAGCCTCTTGTTAACTACTTTAACGACAAACTCAACTAGTTTCTCCCCACTAGTTGGATAGACCTCCACAATAACACCCCGGGGTTTATTTATAAAACACTAGTAAATATAGTGGTCTCCTAACTAGTCTTCTTGGTTAACTCCATTAATTCCCCTATCACGCGGAGTTGCCGCTTATCAGGTGTTAAAAGCTCCCAGTATATCCCCCTCGGCCTATACTTAAACCTCTCATCTAGTTTTACAAGTCTAGAGGGTGTTGCATAGTAGTCTACTGTGTAGTCGTGTACTTCAAGTGGTATATCATCGTGGACTACCTGGAGGTCATGGATTGTAGTGACTATAGGGGTGGATTCGTCAATAACGCCGAGCTCTCGGAGAATACCATACTCTAGCTCAGAGTAGCCCCCTCCCTTACCCAGTCTAACGCCTTTTCCATTTACTGCTACGCAGCCAGTTATGATCAAGTCTATTCTAGGCATCTCCCTCAGTGAAATCAGCCTTCCATACTTAAAAGCCCCAGCTATTGTGGCTGCCTGTGGTAACTTATATTGAGGTATAAACCTGGGATCCAGGATTATGAAGCCATTTAAGAGGCGGGGTGTAGCCATGACTACTACTTTACCCTCTCTCAGTGCTTGTAGTCTGAGGTGGTATTGTGGAGAGTCTGGGTTTGATTTAACAACAAATGCTTTACTCCACTCACTCAGTTTAATTAACATTCGTGCTGCCGTGTCAGCACCCTTAAAGTTAGGTATTCTACCGTGTACTGGTCTTGGGAAGAAGGCTACGTTGCGTTCTTCGAGGAGGTTCCATATCTTCCTCCTCAATTGCTCTTTTACTTTTTTAACCTCTACACTGCTCATTCCAATATCAACCACTTCACCTATATTTTTATACACACATTCAATAATTAACAAAGTGGTGTTTAACTTGTACCCGGTTCTACAGGTGGCGCTAGACCTCGAGGAGTTAGTTAAAGCTGTCGATATAGCTTCAAAGATAGCGACAGTAACGAAGTGCGAACACGTGTGGATCGAGGCTGGTACACCCTTAATTAAGTCGTGGGGTAGAATAGCAATAAAGGCTTTGAAAGAACTAACAAACTGCTACCTCGTAGCAGACACTAAGACTATGGATGTACCATCTCTAGAGGCTAAAATAGTCTACTCAGCTGGTGCAGACGCGTTCACAGTTCTCGGTTTAGCTGATGAGGAAACCCTTAGAGAAGCTAGAGAAGTAAAGATGGATTTCAATAAAGCCTTGATAATAGACTTGATAGGGGTGAAAGACCCATATAGAAGAGCAGTAGAGGTTTCTAGGTATGAGCCAGACTTACTGCTCCTCCACGTGGGTATTAGTGTTCAAAGATTGAGAGGAGTTACTGGGGAGGAATTATTGAGTGAAGCAGCTAGAGTTAAAGAAGAACTTGGATTGAGAGTGGGGGTTGCTGGGGGCTTGAAGCCAGGCTCTATAAAGCCACTTATAGATAGAGGAGTGGACGTAGTGGTTGTCGGCTCAGCTATTACAAAGTCCAGTAAACCAAGTGAAGTAGTCTTGGAAATAATGAGGGAAATGGGTTATAAATAATCCACTAGAAAGAGGGCTTCTCTACGTATTTTTCAACATTGTTTCTAAAGTCATAGTACCTCTTCTGGTGCTCCACTAGGAGAGCTCTCAGTTTCTCGGCAGCCCTCCTCTTGCACTGACCACAGAGAACCCTCCCTGATACACAGTCATTATACACCTCTCTAAGCTCATTTTCATCGCTCGCTAAGTGGTATGTATATAACTCGAATACAATGCACTTCCATGGCTCACCGCCAAGCCTCCTCTGCTCCTCTGCAGTTGCCCTCCCACCAGTTAAAGCATTCATTAATTTCTTCTCAGCGAAGTCTGGTGGATCTGTTAAGTGTATTGCATACTCTGGCCTACTCTTACTCATTTTACCTCCATCGAGGCCTCTGAGTAATTTATGGTATATGGAGGCCGGCCTCTTCAATGCTAACTCATTTTCAAATCTATCAGCTAGGTCTCTTGTAAGTCTTAAGTGTGGGTCTTGATCCACGCCAACAGGTACCAGTATATACTTAAAGCCTCCATACTCATCTAGCTGTAGGTGTAGTATGTCTGCTGCTTGTGTTAATGCAGCCATTATTTTAGCTGGTGATAAATCACCATATATAGCCTTCATCTCAGCCTCTGATACCTTCCTTGAAAACAACTGTATGAGTCTATAGTAGGAGCTATCCATACTTGTCTGGTAGTAAAACCCTGCATTATCCGGGTTAATGCCCCAGGCTAATGCATGTGCAATAAAATCCAACCCCTTCTTGACGACGCTATCTCTATCCTCTCGTCTAACAGCATATGCCTCTGCATCCGCAATAGCCATCTTAACAAAAACCCCTTTCTCCTGGAAAAACCTCAATTCCTCATAAATCATTGCAGTTCCTAAATGGGGGTCGCCACTAGGCATAAGCCCCGTTAAAACAGCTACTCTCCCACCAGACTGGTAGGCGTTAAGCCACTGGTTGAAGTCCCTGTGTCCAAAGATCACACGGCGAGTAAAGTACTTGTGGTTAATTGAGTAGCTATTTAATACCTCATCTATAGGTCTAATACCAAACTCTACGAGTAGCTTCTCATAGTTCTCTATAGCGATGTGTCCCCATGGATCAAGCACAATACTCATAAAGCCACCCTTCACTAACCCATTTGTCTAAACTGTGATTTATTTCAAACTCCAAGTAGTCATCCCTCGGGTCTATATTTAAACCACGTCAACTCAGAGTAGAATTAATAAGGTTTTTAATTAATAATTAACCTACGTTGTTAAAGCTTTAGCGAGTCCTGGCGGTGTGTCTACGGGGAGTCCACGTGCTACTCCCGTGTGGTATGCTATTAATTGAAGTGCTAGTGCGACGGAGACTGGGTAGAGGTATTTAGAGGATTGCGGTATTTCCATAGTGAGATACTTAGTCTTAAGCCTCGACTCTATCGATATAATGTTCGCTCTCCTCGACTCTAGTTCACCCATTACTTTCAAGTAGAGTGGATGTGCTTGCTCTTCATAAGGCTCTATGAGGATAACGGGGAATCTTGGAGTTATTATAGATACTGGTCCATGGCGAAGCTCACCGAGTTGATACCCCTCGGCGTGGAGTAGTGATGCCTCCTTGATCTTTAAAGCCCCCTCAATCGCGACGGGGTACGCTATACCACTACTAGTGATGTATACCCCTATAGCATCCTTTAGTTCACGCGCCACTTTAACCGCCTTCTCCTCAATTAATGGAATATACTCCTTCAACTTCTTACTGTGGCTCCGTACCTCGTCGACTAAAGCCTTGTGATCATCCATTTTACGCAGTCCCGAGAAAACACCAGTGTAGGATGCGAGTAAGAGTAGTGCTATGAGAGTTGAGGTAAAAGTCTTTGTAGCTGGAACAGCGAGCTCCGGCCCCGCGCCAATAGGTAGGTATACATTTGACTCGAGTGCAAGCCTTGAACCAACGTTGTTCGTAATACCAATAATCACGGCCCCTCTCTGCTTAGCCTGCTTAACGCTGGTGATTACATCACTTGTTTCACCACTTTGACTTATGGCGACAACCACTGTCCCCGTCTCAACGTTTTCCAGGGCTGAAAATGGAAACTCTGCTGCTGAGACAGGTGTAACCCCTAAACCAGCGAGTTCAGCGAAGTAGTATACAGATGCTTGTGCAGCGTGGTAGCTTGTCCCAGTTCCAATAACGTAGACTCTACTAGCTCTACGCAGTATCATCGCGGATAGTCTCAGGTATTTCTCCATAATGGAGATCGTTGTGGATTGAATAGCTTCAGGTACCTCGTAGATCTCCTTGATCATGTAGTGGGGGAAGCCACCTTTATCAACAAATTCTACAATATACTTAACTCTCTTAGATTGCAGCCTCTCCTCTCCCACTCTTTCACCTGTTTTTACATCGTAGACTTCTAGTCCATCCCGTGATAGAATCGCTATTGTCTCATCTTCGAGGATGTAGGCGTATTCAGCGAAACCATATAGTGATGGTAGATCACTTGACACGTAAACACAGGATTTATCACTACTATACCCCACTACAAGGGGTTGTCCGTGTTGTACGAGGTAAAGCTTTCCTTCCGGCGCTGAGAGGAATACGAGTGCATAGTTTCCCTTTAACTCTGCAGTAGCCTTAATCAACGCTGATGCAGGGCTATGCCCAGCTGAGAGGTAGTCTTCGATGAGGTGTACAGCAACCTCGGTATCCGTTCTCGACTTAAATAAGTGGCCTTTCCTCTCAAGTATGGCTTTGTATTCTTCATAGTTCTCGATAATACCATCCCCGACTACAGCTAGTTTTCCACTGCAGTCAAGTAGTGGATGTGTATTCTCATATACAGGCCAGCCTCTACTAGCATAGCGTGTGTGTCCAATGGCTATATTGGAGTCTATCTCCACGAAGTCTACTTGCTTAGAGATATTTAGTAAGTGGCCGGGTGACTTACGTACTTCTATTTTATCTCCTCGTAGGATCGCTACTCCAGCTCCATCATAGCCTCTATATATAAGTCGCCTAAGACCCTCAAAGATCGCCCCTCTTGGAATAATCTCTCTGCAGACAGCGCTGAATATTCCACCCAATTAAAACCCCCTACTCTATATATTTGAAGGCAAGTATTTTATTACTATAGGTTAATGTAGAGCGTTGTTTGCAATGTGTAGATATACTGTTATATTAATTGAGAGGCAAAGTGGAGACCGGGAGAAGAGGGGTTTTTGGAGTCTATTAGAGGAGAATTTAAGAGTATTCACTAGTGAAGAGGGAGTATTCTTCGTGTTAAAGCCTAACATAGTTATCGTGTTGTCGAATGGCATTAGTAGAGATAAGCACTTAGAGATACATAAAGTTCTTTCAAATAGTTCACTCCAAGTGCGGGTTGTGTCTGTTCTACATGAGTCTCCTGTACTAGCATTAATTAAGGCATCTAAAATACTTGAAAGAAGTATTTTCTACTACGAGGAGGGTGAAGAAAAAGAATACATTATTGGATACTTCTCGTTCAAACCTAGAAGAGGGGGTGGTATAATAGATGAATTTATTCATAGACGCCTTATTCTATATAAAGTATTAAGGTTTCTAGAGTACACGGGTTCTCTGCCAATAGAGATTAGCATAAATAATGTTCTAGCCGTGTTAAGCAAGAAGAGTGAGGAATTAGTTGATGAACTAAAAGAAGACGTAGTATTGAAAACTGCCCGCGGACTTCAGGCTAAGAGTTTAGTTAGTGAAGTAACTAGGGAGTGATCAAGGGGTTTGCGAATGGAGAACTCGAATAGAGAGAAACTAGTTGAGTTGTGGGAAGTAGTTTCCAAATGCCCCATGTGTGGTGGAAGGTTATTGACAAGAGACTATAGGTATAATGCACCGTTAGTTGGTGATTTAATAATATCTGTATCTAAGTGCGAGGACTGCGGTTATAGACACACAGATGTATTTACTATGGGGAGCGGAGAACCGAGAAAAGTAGTGTATAGAGTTGAAGTACAAGGTGATGATAGAGCATTAATCGTGAAGAGCTCTACTTGTAGAATAGAAATACCAGAACTCGGAGTTACAATAGAGCCGGGCTCTTATTCACAGGGATACATAACAACAATTGAGGGCATAATCCTAGATGTTAAGTCAATAGCGCAGAGTATATGTCGAGATGAAGAAGCTCCTAGAGATAAATGTATAGAGGTATTAAGTCTACTTGAGAAAGCACATAATAATGAAATCCCCTACACAATAGTACTCTACGACTACCTTGGAGTGTGTAATATCATTAGCGATAAGAAGAAACCAATTTATGAAAAACTATAGTACATGGCAACCTCGGTCCTCGATGCTAACTCAATTATACAAAACTAATAGAATCACCCCTTTGTGCAATAATTAAATTTTTAAATAACATTGATAAGTTTCACATAAGCAATGAATACTTTACACATACGTTATTAGATTATCCACACACGCGATCCAGTATTACACACAATCTCTAGTATTTCTATATATATTTATGTTTCCAATGATTTTTTATATAAAACTGTGTACGTTTAAAACATTCTAACAAAAAGTTAAATTTAAAAGCGTGCAATGTAAATTGTTATATTGAAAAAGGGGTGTATAAAATGACTGAGAAACTAAAATTCTTCGACCTAAAGGCAAAGAAGTACTTTGAGACAGACAAGTACGATGTTGTAATTAAAGAGACTAAGAGAGGCAAGATAAAGATCGCCTTTGCAGTAAGCCCATACACAGGAAAGAAGTTTGCTAGAATTCTAGGACCCGCGAAGTAGACACATAGTAAATAAATTTCTTTTTTCCCTCCCTCCTCTTCTCATGTCCCAGTACATACGTGACTTGGTATTTGCTCTGCAAACCTCCCCTTCAACAATACTATTTTCTCAAGCGACTCAATGAAGTAGTCCACTTCCTCCAGTGTATTATATAGGTAAAAGCTAGCTCTAACAGTACCAGTAATCCCAAGCCTATAGTGCAATGGGTGTGCACAGTGCATTCCAGTCCTCACAGCTATTCCAAATAAATCTAGTGCGGCTCCAACTGTGTGGTGATTCAACCCCTTTACGTTGAAGGATACAACGCCGGTTTTATCCGCGGGGTTTAATGGGCCATAATACTTTACTTCACCAGCAAATTCTTCAAATCTCTTCAATGTATATCTTACTAACTCCTCTTCGTGTCTATGGATATTATCCATGCCTATTCTCGCTAAGTACCTGGCAGCCTCAGCCAGGCCAATGCCTTCAACTATATTTGGTGTACCGGCTTCGAATCTCCATGGGAGGTCGTGCCATACCACAGCATCTAATGTAACATCTTTAATAGTGTCTCCACCTACTTTAAACGGCTTCATCTCTTCGAGTATATCCTCCCTACCCCACAGTACACCACTACCTGTGGGGCCAAGCATTTTATGCCCACTGAACGCAAGGAAGTCTACTTCGAGTTCTCTAACATTGGTTGGTATGTGTGGTACACTTTGTGCTCCATCAGCTACTACTATTGCCCCTACTTCATGGGCTTTTCTAGCAATTCTCTTGGCGTCATTTATTGTACCCAGTACGTTGCTTGCTAATGGAAAAGCCACGATTTTTGTTTTCTCCGTTATGAGTTGATCTAGTAGATCGTACCTCAAGTACCCATCATCAGTTATGTCTAAGTACTTAACTCTAGCATTCTTTAATTGAGCTACTAGTCTCCAAGGCAGCATATTGCTGTGGTGATCCATTACTGTTACAACGATTTCATCTCCTTCTCTTATATTCCACAAAGCCCATCCATAGGCAATAGTATTTAATGCCTCTGTGGTATTGTTCACAAAGATCACTTCTCTCCACGAGTAGGCGTTGATGAATTTAGCTAAGACCTCGTGGGCTTCCTCGTATAACTTACTCGCCTCCTGGCTAAGTGTGTGTAGTCCGCGATGTACATTTGCATAGTGATTCTTCATAAACTCCTCCATGGTTTTAATGACTTGTACAGGCTTCTGCGTGGAGGCTGCATTATCAAAATAAACAATCTTCCTACCTCCAACAACTCTCTCTAATAATGGAAAATCCCTCCTGATCTCGTCAACGTTCAACAATAGCATCCCCTAGAAAGTGATTAAATGAATTAAGGGTTGATATATCTACAGGGTATTTAGAATATAATTAGATCCTGCCAACTTCAACGTATTCCACGTAGTTGTCCCGCAGCTTTATTACTGCGAAATACCCCTTCATAAGGGGCCCTGGGTGGACAATAACAGTGCCACCTACTCTAATCCACCCACTATTCTCATGTATGTGTCCAGTAATCCAGAGCAAGGGGTTGATCCTCTCGAGGTATTCACGGAAAATCCTAGACCCTGCATTAACTCCACCTACGTCATCAAAGAATCCATGTATTGGCTGGTGTGTTACGAGAATTAATTTCTCCTCTAGGCGATTAGTGGATAGATAAATGTTTTCAATCATGTCCTTAAACTCCTCCTCTGTAAACTCTATCATTGTATTGAATGGTGTAATCCCGCTTCCACCTATACCAGTAAAGACGTATTTGTCTATTTTAATGAGGGAGGAGTGTATGTTTATAATTTCTCCCCCCACCCCCTTAACACTAATTAACTCGGGGGGATCGCAGTTTCCAGGTACAAAAACCACTTTTGCTTCAAATACCTCCCTTATTCTCCTAGCAATTCTCAAAGCCACATCAACGCTTTTAAAGTAAGTCAAATCACCTGCAACAACTACAACGTCTGGTTTAAACTCCTTCTCGCCTAGTTTTGATTTAAGTATTGGGAGTTTACTAGATCTCTCGTGGATATCGCTTATTGCCAGTATATTCATGCTTCTTCACTCCTATTCGTTTTTATTATAAATAGGGAGTGGTAATAACCTAACTTGTTGAAGAACCATTGTAGATTCCCTTGAATGGTGGATGTAGTGGTTGAGTGTAGTTTTTGCAGTGCACAAGCAGTGTATGTTAATAGAGTGAGTGGTTTAGCATACTGTAGAAGGCACTTTATCGAGTACTTTGAGAGAAAAGCGAGAAAGGCCATTAGAAAATACCACATGTTATCCCCTGGAGATAAAGTAGTAGTGGGGGTTAGTGGAGGCAAAGACTCCATGGCGCTCCTACACTTACTCTTGAAAATCAAAAAGAAGATACCTAGATTAGAAGTAGTGGCTGTACTAGTGGATGAGGGGATTAAGGGGTATAGGGAGAAGACTATTCCAAATCTAGTTAAATACGCTGAGAAACAGGGTGTAAAATATCTAATTGCTAGTTTTAAAGACTATGTTGGGGCAACACTAGATGAAATAGTTGAGAGGAGCTCTGAGTATAAATTACCATACATGCCGTGTAGCTATTGTGGCGTATTTAGGAGATATGTCTTAAACACTGTGGCGAGGGAGCTAGGTGCAACAATTATTGCAACTGCACACAACATGGACGATGTTGTTCAAACATACATTATGAACCTCGTGAACAATAGCTGGGATAGAATAGTAAGCTTAGCACCTGTTAGGGAGTCTAGTGAGGAGTATATAGTTAAGAGGATTAAGCCATTCTATGAAATCCCCGAGAAGGAGACAGCGCTATATTCATTACTAAATAACTTAATACAACCAGAATTCATTCAATGCCCATATGTAAAATACAATGTAAGATTCACTATTAGAAAACTACTCAATGAACTAGAAGAAAACCACCCTGGCTCTAAGTACGGTTTATTGAGAAGCCTACTGGAATTAATTGAGATGGAGAGAAAGCATAAGATAATTGAGAAGAAGTATACGAGGTGCATTATTTGTGGAAACCCAGCATCACAAGCAATCTGTAGAGCATGCTTATTTAGAGCACAACTCAACTTACTCCGTGAAAGTGAAAAAGCATTATTGAGGGAAAGCATTGAAAAGCACCCTGAACTACACCGTCTACTATCTAAGATGAACACTCAGTAGTGGTGTATGTGTTTTATTTTACTTTAATTGCCTACTATATTAGTAGTTAAATAATTCAAATTGTTTTCAAATTGTTGGTGCAATGAGCATTATGGATTATTAGCGGGGGCTTGAAAAATGAAGTTGCTAATGGAGCTACTTAGTAAGTGGGGTTTTCTCGGGTTATTTCTATTGGCTTTCGCCTCAAACGCTATTCCATACTCTACAATACCATACTTAGTGTTTATTGCTCCACTATTACCTTGTTTCACGGGGTTTGAATTACTATATGCAATATTATCGCTAGCAGTAGGTGCAACTCTGGGCAAGCTCATAGTGTATTTTATTGGAAGGTCTTTTGGAAGGATAAAGAGGATTAGCAACTATACATGGAGCACTACTAGGTTTTTCACAAAACACCAAAAACCAGTCTTTATACTAGTCCTACTAGTTGCGGCTCTTCCAATACCAGACGACGTCTTCTATATTCCAATAGGGACATTGGGGTATAGCATGGTGAAGTATACAATAGCACTCTTCATTGGAAAACTAATTGTCACCATCCTAACGTATATATATGGGGCTTCAATGGCCTTCCTACTAGAGGGTATTGCAAGTATGCCTATTTACCTAAGTATCCCGATATCAATCATAGTCACAATAATACTATACTGGATTATTGGGAAAATTGATTGGAATAATGTGGAAAACGTGTTTATCGAGAAGGGTTCATTAATGGCTTTTATCTACATATTAAACTCACTAATGTATATAGTCTCGGAGCTAGCTTCTAAGTTTATAATGCTCCTTAAGAAAATAATAGCAAGGAGATGAGGAGGAACCCGGGAGATCGAGTGTAAGCGATGAGTTAAAATAATAGATAGCGGGCACCGATCCACTACTTCAATAGGAGACCCGCCGCCGTCAACATGATCAAAGTAGATAATACAATATTCTCATATCCTATCATAGAGTACACTACCCCTGATAAAAGAGTTGCAATTAACCCCACAGACTCACCTATCATTAAGTAGCGTGTTGATACAGCGCGTCCAAGTACCTCTGTGTAGGTAATATATAGTAAAGCATCAATAACGCTATTAAAGTATAGTATTAAACCAAGAACTAACGCTACTACGATGCTGTTTGTACATAGGTATGTATATAGGAAGACGACAGGGGACAGTGCTCTCAACACTAGTGAAACTGTAATAGAGCCAGTTGTCCCGCGTAGTAAATAGTAGAATAGCACTAACATCCCCCTACTCAAGGCGTAAACCCCGAGAATACTTGCCCCCAGTAAGCCAAGGCTTTTATTCAGGTAAACTGGTAGTTGAACCAGTAGTAGGGAGTTAGAAAACCTAAATAATACAAGCCCGAGGATTACCAACAATGGGCTTCTATGCTTAGGTTTCACTAGTATATTCCTCCAGCGGGGTTTCACCAAGAGCCTGTGGTCTCCGCGGATTAACTCATATATAAACAGGTTATTCGTCACGGAATTCTCTATTCTAGATAATCCAATCTCTATTCTATACATTATCCTCTCTATTCTAAGTGGTGGGTCTCGAGTTATGGAGAAGGCTAAAATGGCTGGGATTGTAATGCAAATGACGTATAAGTACGTGTTTGACAATACATAAGCCAACCCTGTTGATAAAAAACCAAGGAGTAGTGCCTCGAAGGCTCTAGTAGCTATAAGTCTCTTAATTAAGAATTCCTCCCATTGATAGCTCGCATAGAACTCATGAATAAAGGCGGTTACAGAGGTCATTGAAAAAGCCTGTGCTATGGAGTATGTAAAGTACATTAATAAAAGCGGAGCTAGTCCAAGTGTGTTTAAATAAGCATTCAACCCAACTCCATAGGTAATCAATGAAAGGGTAATAGCGAAAACCTGGATTTTTATTAATCCATTGTCTCCAAGCCTTCCACCTATAAATAAAGCTATTAAGAACACCATGTATCCAAGGGTATTGTAAACTCCTAGTTGTATAGAGGATATCCTCCCTATTGTAATCGCAATAATATCTGTTGATATGTCGAGTGCGTTTGAAATAGCTGTTAAAAGCGATAGTAGCCATAATCCAATCATTGCTACTTAACTCACCTTGATTTATTGAAGCTTTGTACTTTGAGTTAGAGGGCCTTTCTAATTATAAATATTTATCTGTTTAAAACACCTCGTGGTATTAGATGTGGGAGAGCTTAATAGGTAGTGAGCCCTCAGTGGGTGTAAGATCCCCTGTTTCTAGGTGGGGATGGTAGTTCTCTAGGTGTATACAGATGTCTTAGTGTACTTAGGTAGTGTGCGCCTTATTTTCTCACTCCACTCGCTGTAGAATCTTACGAGTTCTTCGCTAAGGCTTGGTTTAACGATCTCTAGTGCCTTTATAAAGTATTTTCTCTCAATCTTCTTTACTAATGGATTCTCGCGTAGAGATAAAATAAATGCCTCTCTAACGAGTGCTTCGAGGTCTGCACCACTATAATTCTCCGTGGCTTTAGCTAATTCAATGAGGTCGACGTCCTCCGCTAGAGGTAGGTATCTCGTGTGTATTCTAAGTATTTCTAGTCTTGCCTTGAAGTCGGGTGGTGGTACATATATGAGTTTATCTAGTCTACCGGGTCTAAGTAGGGCTGGGTCTAGTAGGTCTGGTCTATTTGTGGCTGCCATTACAACTACGTTGTTTAGTTCCTTCACTCCATCTAACTCTGTAATTAATTGAGTTACAACACGCTCTGTTACACCAGAGTCGCTGGCTAGTCCCCTAATGGGGGCTATTGAATCAACTTCATCGAAGAAAACTATAACGGGTGCGTGCATTCTAGCTTTTCTAAATATATCCCGGATAGCTCTCTCTGATTCACCAACCCACTTACTCAGTATTTCGGGGCCTCTCACAGCAATGAAGTTTACTCCACTCTCCCTTGATACAGCCTTTGCTAGTAGTGTTTTTCCACAGCCTGGTGGACCATATAGAAGTAGCCCCTTAGGCGGCTTCACACCGTACTTTTCATATAGATCTGGGTTTTTGAGTGGTAGCTCTATGTTTTCCCTTAGTACTTGTTTAACCTCTTCGAGTCCTCCAATATCGCTCCACGATATATCTGGGGCTTCAATAAAGATCTCTCTTAGTCCACTCGGTATAATACTTCTAAATGCATGGAGGAAGTCCTCAGTTGACACTACAAGCTCTGTGAGAACCTCGTCTTGCCCACATGAAGAGCATTTTTCAATAGTGCGTTTAATAGCCCTCATAACTGCTTCTTTTACAAGTGCAGCGAGATCTGCCCCCGTAAAGCCGTGTGTCATTTCAGCTATTTTCTCCAGGTCTACATCTGGTGCGAGTAAGCCAAGCTCTTTTAGCTTTCTAGTGTGTACACTGAGTATTTCAAAGCGCCCCCTTCTATCAGGCATTGGTATCTCTATTTCAACATCTAGTCTACCAGGCCTCCTCAAAGCTGGATCTAGTGCATTTGGTCTATTTGTTGCAGCTATGACTATTACGTTGCCTCTGCTCTCAAGCCCGTCGAGTAGTGCTAGTAGTTGGGCAACCACTCGCTTCTCAACCTCCCCTGTAACTTCATCTCTCTTAGGCGCTATAGCGTCTATTTCATCTATGAATATTATTGCTGGATACTTCTTAGCTTTCTTCTTAGCCATTCTAAAGATCTCTCTAAGCCTCTGCTCTGACTCACCATAGAATTTACTCATTATCTCCGGTCCATTTATTACAATGAAGTATGCATTGAGCTCGTTTGCTAGAGCTTTCGCTAGTAGTGTTTTTCCACAGCCTGGTGGACCATATAGAAGAACTCCCTTCGGGGGTTCAATTCCAAGCTTTAAGAATAACTTGCGGTATTTGAAGGGGAGTTCAACTATGTCTCGCAGCTTCTGTATAGTTGCTTCTAGTCCCCCAATATCTTCAAAGGTAACGCGGGGCACCTCGCCTACAGGCTCGTCGAAAACAATTATTTCTGTGTCTTCCCCTACGAGTGCGGGACCCCTGGGTTTGACTGTAATTACTTTAAACGGTATTTTAACCCCTTCAACCATTACAACTACTTCATTGCCTTCGTGAACCGGTTGATTCAAGATGCTATGCTTAATCCTAGTTATAACAGAGGCATCTACAGGCGCGTGGAAGTTAACTGGCGCTAGTTTAACGACCCGAGCATACCTACGATCCACCTTCTCAATGTACACAATGTCTCCAACATCAACCCTGGCGTTTTTCATTACAAGCATACTCAACCTAATAACTCCACTACCACGATCTTTCTCACTACCTCTACGGGCAATGGCGCCAGTCTCCTGCTCCCCCTCAATTAAGACAAGATCTCCAGGTAGAATGCCAAATTTATCCATGATCTCAGGGTCGATCTCGGCAACACCACTATACTCATCCAGCCCCGATTCCCCAACTCTAAGAGTTAATCTAACTTGCCTCAACATTTCATAATCCACCATTATTATCCAAGCAGTAGAACCACATCTAGTGGGCCCGCGGGGATTTGAACCCCGGACCTCCGCCTCGTCAGGGCGGCATCCTACCAGGCTAGACGACGGGCCCTTCAATCATAGAACATGGTTAATGGGTTTAAAAATAGATTAGAGAATAGATCGCAGTGGGCCCGGGGGGATTTGAACCCCCGACCTACGGGTCTCTCCTCCAGACTTATATCATCCCTGTTAGTCAATTGACCCGTAGTGAAGTCTGGAGCCCGCCGCTCCGCCTGGCTGAGCTACGGGCCCACTGCAGGTCATCCCATTAATAGATTTTGGATACAAGGTATTAAAAACCTTATTTCTATATTCATAGTATCAAGGGAAAGTGCTTAATCATGGTGCTTTAAGCATTGAAATACCCACTTGACAGGATATGTATAAAGAGTGGTGTTTACTGCCCCTCTTGCCAGAGGAAGATAGAGTCTGGCGTTGTATCTGAGGTGGATTTAAGGGTTTTAAGGGAGCTTGTAGTCTTAGAGGATAAATTGAAGTTTCTAAAGAAGGGTGAGTATGTAAAGTCCATTGACTCTGGGGATGAAGTAGTGGTGTTAGTTAAAGGGGGTTTTGAACAAGTGGAGTTAGTGCAATTAGAGAGGGAACTATCCAGCGTACTTGGGAGAAAAGTTAGAGTTGTAGAGTATGTTAGCGACTCTAGAAGGTTGATCGAGCAGTTAATAGTGCCTGCATCTCTATTAGGTGTGAACAAAATATGGCTTCCAACAGGCGAAGAAGTGATCAGCATAAGGATACCGAGGAGAGATAGGAGGATCATTGGTAAAAATAAAGAACAATACGAGGCTCTCATAGAGCAAATAACCGGTGTTAAAGCAAGAATTGTTTTTGAATAAAATGCTCCTAGCTCTATATCCGTTAATCTCTGAAAACTAAGTTCTCTTTAAAAACCTCTCTCAAGACTATGGAGGCGTAGAAACCAGGATTTAGCTCAAACTCATAGATCAAATCATGATCAGAGCACAATACATTGCTCCCTCTGGGTATGAAGTAGCCAATCCTATAGAAACAAGGTAGTTTCGAGGAGTTCACAATTCTAACCCCCTCAGATTTAAATACTTCACCGTAGAGAGTAATGGAGCCTGGGCAGCCAGGCATTGGTATCTCAGTTGACAATCCACTAAATCCTGTTGACTCAATGATTTTGTTTAAGGCGAGATTGTATAGATAGCTAGCGTAAGCATCAATTAATAATCCACGAGTTATGCGTATTAGTTTCTCAACTCCACTATTAAT
>Ga0272445_1000730_pt1 | contig 28685 bp, 25 predicted proteins | sample YNPCB0031_FD_194404 | JGI IMG/M metagenome (GOLD analysis project Ga0272445, IMG submission 194404) | Hot spring sediment microbial communities from Yellowstone National Park, WY, United States - YNP-CB-003-1 | ecosystem: Environmental > Aquatic > Thermal springs > Hot (42-90C) > Sediment... | reverse complement strand
CAATTTCTGTCTGAAATGTAAAGGTATAAGGAAGGGTCTCTAATAAAGCCTTAGACCTGTCATCGAGGTTATTCCTTGTCCAGATAATCGCCTCCCTTGCGAGGTCATTAAAATATGGTTCGAGGCCTGGTTCTACAACAGCTTTATCATGATTTCCTGCTACAAAAACTTTTGAAATGTCTTTAAGGATGTAAAGTGTTTCTTTAGGATTTGGACCATAACCTACTGCATCTCCAAGAAAAAATATATCAGATATCCCTCTCGATTTTATATCCTTAAGGACTGAATTAAGTGCTTCAAGATTTGCATGGACATCTGATAGGACGGCAAACATATTTTAGTTTTGCTTCCTTCTGAGTCCGCTTTTTGCAATCCTGTCAAGGATTCCGTTAACAAAAGATGGTGATTCTTGAGAGGAATATTTTTTTGCAATCTCTATGGCTTCGTTTATTGCCACTTTTACAGGTATGTCTTCTCTGTAAAGTAATTCATAAGTAGCAAGCCTGAGGATATTTCTATCAACAGCAGCCATTCTGTCGAGACGCCAGTTTTCAGCAAAGTTACTTATTATCCTGTCGATCTCTTCAATGTTATCGATAGTTCCAAAAAATATCTCCTCTGAAAAAGCCTTTATATCGTCAGGTTCGTTTCTGATGGACCAGAATTCTTCAAGGTCTCTTCTTTCAGGTCTTTTGCGGGTAAAGTCGTATTGAAACAGAAGCTGGAGGGCACATTCCCTTGCTATCCTTCTCTTCATATTCTTTTAAGAACTTGAGCCATCTCAATAGCAGTAAGAGCAGCATCCCATCCTTTATTTCCTGCCTTAGAACCAGCCCTCTCAATAGCCTGTTCAATTGTGTCTGCTGTAATCACGCCAAAGGAAAGAGGTACACCTGTCTCAAGGCTTACCTGAGCGATTCCCTTTGATACCTCTGAAGCTACGTAATCGAAGTGAGGTGTAGCCCCTCTTATTACTGCTCCAAGGCAGATAATCGCATTGTAAATCCCCTTTTTTGCCATGACCTTGGCGATAAGGGGAATCTCAAAAGAGCCAGGCACCTTAACAATATCAATATCTTTTTCGTCAGCACCATGCCTTATAAGGCAATCCACTGCTCCATCAAGAAGCCTTTCAGTTATAAAATCATTAAATCTGCTAATTACAATACCGAACTTGAGTCCTTTTGCTTGGAGTTCACCTTCCAGAACCTTCATGGACACCTCCTTCATACATTTTCAAGCAAGTGGCCGAGTTTTTTCTTCTTTGTCCTTAGATATACGAGATTCTTTTCATGGGGTTTTGTCTCTATAGGGACACGCTCAACTACCTTCAGACCATAGCCTTCAAGGCCAACTATCTTTTTTGGATTATTAGTCATAAGCCTCATCTTCCTCACGCCAAGGTCAACAAGAATCTGAGCTCCAATTCCGTAATCTCTGAGGTCTGGCTTAAAGCCAAGCTGAATATTAGCCTCCACTGTATCGAGACCCCTGTCCTGAAGCTCATAGGCCTTGAGTTTATTTCCGAGACCTATTCCTCTTCCCTCCTGTCTCATGTAAAGGATAACACCAGTGCCTTCCTTATCTATCATCTCCATTGCCTTGTGAAGCTGTTCCCCACAGTCACATCTCTTGGAACCAAAGACATCTCCTGTAAGGCATTCTGAATGGACCCTCACAAGGACTGGTTTTTCAGGACTAATCTCTCCTTTTACAAGGGCAAGGTGGACATTTGAATCAACAAAATTAGAAAAGGCAATGGCTGTAAATTCACCATAATCAGTAGGAAGTTTGGTAGTAGCTATTCTTTTAACAAGCCTCTCTGTCCTCATCCGGAACTTTATTATATCCTTTATTGTGACGATCTTGAGGTTATGTTTTCGGGCAAATTCCATTAATTCCGGAACCCTTGCCATAGTGCCATCATCATTCATTATTTCGCATATTACACCTGCTGGATACAGGCCAGCTAACCTCGCGAGGTCTACAGAACCCTCAGTATGTCCTACCCTCTGGAGGACTCCTCCTGGTTTTGCCTTAAGGGGAAAGACGTGACCAGGTCTTGCAAGGTCTTCCGGTTTTGTCTTAGGGTCAATCGCTGTAAGAATAGTCTTTGCCCTGTCATAAGCAGATATGCCAGTCGTTACTCCCCTTTTTGCCTCAATAGATATAGTGAAGGCTGTACCATAAGGGGATGAATTCTCATCTGTCATCATGGGTAATTTCAGTTCCTCAACCCTTTCTGGTGTAAGGCTCAGACAAATCAAACCCCTTCCATACTTTGCCATAAAATTAATGGCTTCTGGGGTTACCTTTTCAGCAGCCATACAGAGGTCACCCTCATTCTCTCTGTCTTCATCATCAACGAGAATAATCATTTTGCCTTTTCTCAGGTCCTCTATTGCCTCTTCAATTGTATTGAATTTGTATTCCATCTTTACCTCCTAATCAGCCAGACTTACTGATTTAGACTGAAAAGAATAAGCCTCAAGATACCTCACTACATACTTTCCTATTATATCAGCTTCAAGATTAACTATGTCACCCTTACCCTTAAATCCGAGAGTTGTAACCCTTGCTGTATGGGGGATAATCAAAAGGGTGAAATAATCCCTGAAAAGATCCACAACTGTAAGACTTATCCCATCAACAGCTACAGAACCTTTGGGTACAAGGTATTTCATAAATTCCTGAGGTGCTGACACCTCAAAATATATGGTCTCTCCTTTTTGCTGTCTCGAGCGTATAACACCAGTACAGTCCACATGGCCTGTTACAATATGGCCTCCAAAGGGACTTCCAGATTTTATGGCAGGCTCTATGTTTACCTTTGCCCCTGGTCTGAGAGTGCCAAGATTTGTCACCTTCAAGGTCTCTTCAGAAAGGTCAAAGCCGAGGCTTTTATCCTTTATATCAGCTACAGTAAGACAGACTCCATTTACAGCAATGCTGTCACCCAGGGAAGACTCCTTTGCAAGGCCTGTCTCTACATAGAGCCTCCTGACGCTACCAGTCTTTGTTATAGACAGTACATTGCCGAGCTCTATGATAATCCCTGTAAACATCTATTTGCCAACCTGTATTTGAAAGTTATAGGTATGTTCATAAATATCAAAGAGATTAACTGTTTCTGTCCATGATGTCTCTATGGCATATCTGCCTTTAGAGCCCGATATAATAACATCCGTTTCTGTTATGGGAATACCTATCTCCTGAGCCTGTTCCATTACTGCTGGAAGTATTTTGTCGGCATTTTCCTCAAACCTTGAGATGTCTTCAACCTTTGCCTTAAAGGCATAATACCTGTAATAGGGTCTTCCAAGCTGAATTCCTGAATATACGATAAGGACAAATATAGCAAGACAGAGTAAGGCTTTAAAGACCTTCATTTTATAAGCTTCCCTATTCTGTTAAATCTCACCATGTTCTTTTCGCTATCCCAGGACCAGTATATTATCAATGCCTTACCTTTCACATCCTTCAGGTCAACATATCCCCAGTATCTACTATCATAGCTCTGGTCACGGTTGTCACCCATAACAAATAACTTGTTCTTGGGCACGATATAAGGTCCAAAATTGTCCCTTGGCTCAAAGGGGCTTTTGATTCTTAAGTCTGTATGCTGGACATAAGGTTCGTTCAATGGCTGACCATTTACATACACGACCTTATTCCTCTCCTCTACTACATCACCCTCTACAGCTATAACCCTTTTGATAAAATCCCTGCTCGGGTCTTCGGGATATCTAAATACTATAATATCACCCCTCTGGGGTTTTTTGAATACAAGGATCTTCTTATCAGAAAAGGGCAATTTTATTCCATATATAAACTTATTGACCAGTAGATGGTCTCCTACAAGGAGTGTTGGAATCATGGAACCTGAAGGTATCTTAAAGGCCTGAACAACATAAGCCCTGATAATAAGTGCAATAAGAAGGGCTGTTATGATCGCCTCAAGATATTCTTTTAATACCTGTTTCTTTGTCTTCATTTATGCCTCCACCTTCAGAACTGATAAAAAGGCCTCCTGAGGTACTTCCACCCGTCCTACTTGCTTCATCCTCTTTTTACCCTCCTTCTGTTTTTCAAGGAGCTTTTTTTTCCTCGTAACATCACCACCATAACACTTAGCAAGGACATTCTTCCTGAGGGGTTTTATTGATTCCCTTGCTATTACCCTGCTACCAATGGCAGCTTGTATAACTACCTCAAAGAGCTGTTTTGGAATAGTCTCTCTGAGTTTCGACACAATCTGACGTCCTCTATAATAAGCCCTGTCCTTATGGATAATCAAGGAGAGGGCATCGACCATCTCTCCATTTAGTAATATATCAAGTTTTACAAGCTCAGAGGGCCTGTAGCCAATAAACTCATAATCCATAGAGGCATATCCCTTTGATACAGATTTCAATTTATCATAAAAATCCCATAATATCTCATTGAGGGGAATCTCATATACAACCATTACCCTGTCTTTTCCTATATAATGAAATTCCCTCTGTTCTCCCCTCTTTTGCTGACATAGCTCAAGAATCGGACCTATGAACTCCTGAGGCGTGAATATAGTCACCTTCACATAAGGCTCCTCAATGGATCTATATCTCTGGGGAAGCTTTGAGGGGCTATCAATATAAATTTCGCCTCCCTTTTCATCTATCACTTTATATATGACTGTAGGGGCAGTGCTTATAAGAGAAAGACCAAACTCCCTCTCAAGCCTTTCTTTTATTATCTCCATGTGAAGCAGTCCAAGAAATCCACACCTGAAGCCAAATCCAAGGGCACTTGAGGATTCAGGCTCAAAGACAAAAGAAGAGTCATTGAGCCTGAGCTTCATGAGAGCCTCTTTAAGAATTTCATATTGTTCTGACTCAACAGGATAAAGGCCACAAAAAACCATGGGTTTTATCTCTTTAAATCCAGGCAGAGGTTCCTTTGCTGGCATTGATGCATCAGTAATTGTGTCACCAATCCTTGTATCTGCCACATTTTTTATTCCCGCTATTATATAACCAACTTCACCAGCAGAAAGGGCCTCTGTCTGTTTAAGTTTTGGTGTAAGAATACCTACCTCTGTAACCTCAAAGTCTTTATTGCTTGACATTAATTTAATCTTCTGCCCTTTACGAAGCACACCATCAACGACCCTGACTACCACAATAACACCCTGAAAATTGTCATACCAGGAATCAAAGATAAGGGCCCTCAAAGGTGCCTCTCTGTTACCTTTTGGGGCAGGGATTTTCCTTACGATGGCTTCTAAAATTTCCTCTGTTCCTATGCCCTCTTTTGCAGAGGCAAGGATTGCCTCAGAACAATCTATAGCAAGGGTATCCTCGATCTGAGCCTTCACCTTTTCTGGCTCTGCTGAGGGAAGGTCTATTTTATTGATAACAGGTATTATCTCAAGATTATTTTCCATGGCGAGATAGGCATTCGCTATAGTCTGGGCCTCCACTCCCTGGGTTGCATCAACAACGAGAAGACAGCCTTCGCAGGCAGCAAGGCTTCTCGAGACCTCGTATGAAAAATCTACATGTCCAGGGGTGTCTATAAGATTGAGTTTGTAGGTCCTTCCATCCTTTGCAGTATAAAAGAGGGTTACAGTATGGGCTTTGATGGTTATACCTCTTTCTCTTTCAAGGTCCATTGAATCGAGGACCTGTTCTATCATAGCCCTCTTCGGGATTGCGCCTGTAAATTCGAGGAGTCTATCAGCAAGGGTAGATTTACCATGGTCTATGTGGGCTATTATAGAAAAATTTCTGATTAACTCTTTATCAGACATCTTCTAAAGCCAGCTTAGCAGCTCCTATAAGACCAGCATCATCTCCGAGTTGAGAAGGGATTATCTTTGTATGAGTGAAGAGTTCTGAAAAAGCCCTTTTCTGGGCCTCTTTTATAGCCTCCTGAACATATATATTCCACATACCCGTAAGGCCACCTGTTAAGATTATTGCCTCAGGGCTGAAGATGTTGATTATATTTGCCAGACCAATGCCGAGGTATCTTCCTGCATCCTTAATAATTTCCCTTGAGAAGGCGTCTCCATCCATAGCAATTTTATATACCTCTTCTGGTGTTATCCTGAAGGCATTTCCCTCACAGCAGGTCCTGAGGTTTGTCTCTACACCTTCCATCAATCCCTGTACTGCCTTCTCAACAATCGACCTTCCAGAGGCATACAGTTCAAGACAACCAACATTACCACATAAACAGGAGGCACCATTGGCAACTATAGTCATATGACCAATCTCAGCAGAAAATGGTGCGAGGTGACCTCTGCAAACTATCCCCCCACCTATACCTGTACCAAGGGTGATAAGGACAAAGTGCTCAAATCCCTTCCCTGCACCAAGCCAGGCCTCTCCAACTGCAGCAGCACTGGCATCATTTTCTATAATTACCTTTTCTATGTTGAATTCTTTTTTCAGGATCTCAACTAAATTAAGGCCTTCCAGAGAAGGGAGATTGGGAGACTTAAAAAGCCCTGTCCTCGTGTTATTCAAAACTCCAGCCACTGCTAAGCCAATAGCCTTTACATCTGGTGTAAAAAGGCTTTTAATCATATTTATAAGATGCGTCACAGGGTCACCACCAGTGGATTCCTTCAATTTTTTTTGTATCACACCCTTTTCATCAATAAGGCTGACCCTGATATTTGAACCACCTACATCAGCTGTAATAACAGAATCCATTAATTTTCTGCCTCCTTATAGAATTTTTATTTTTAGCCTCCATCTTCTATCCTTTACATCTTTGAATTCCGGATAATAAAATTTTGCAGAGAGTTAAAAAAAGCGGAGCTCAAAATCTCTGCGGATATACTCATTTTATCACAACTTCTTTTTAAGAGTAAACCTTTGGAGGATGAATTTTCAGGAGAATGATAGTCTTTGTTTTAAACTATTAATCTTCTTTCTGACGCTCTCCCTTAAGTAAAGGGCTTCCTTAAGGTCTGGAGGTGGCACAATGGGTTTGTCAATATAAACTCTGATCCTCCCTTTTCGTGGTATTAACCTCCCCCGTGGAAGAATCCTGAAGGGGCCATCTATATAGACAGGAACGACAGGGGCTCGGGTCTCTATGCTCAAAAGGGCAAAGCCTGTCATAAATTCTCTCAATTCTCCATCAAAAGACCTTCCTCCCTCAGGAAAGATGCAAAGGGAAAAGCCCTTATTAATAAGCTCCTTTGATATATCCATTGCCCTTACAAGTTCTTTGTCAGAGCTTATGGAAATGACATTGATAAGCCTGGAAAGACTCCTGAAAGGAAAATATTTTCTGAGTCCCTGGAAAAAAAGAGCCCTTGATATATGGAATGGCAGAGATGCAAAGACTACAAATCCATCAAGAAAACTCGTATGATTGGGAGTTATAATAAATGGTGAGGAGGGAATATTCTGAAGGCCTTCAACCTTAAGGTCGTAAAATAATCTGAAAAAGGTTCTTAAAATGAAATGGCCAGGTCTGAGTATCAGGTAGTTTATGAGCCTGTAGATAGATCTGTTTTCAAAGCCCTCTCTTTCTTTTTCGGAAGGACTGAGTCTTTCTATGTCCTCAAGGACATCTCTTACAATATGCCATCTGCTGAGGAGGTTATCTGTAATCTTTACTGAGAATCTCCTTTCAAGGGCTTCAGCAAACTCGAGTCTCTTTAACGAATCCATTCCAAGGTCAAGTTCAAGATGATCTGTAAGATAGATATTCTTTACAGGAAGAATCGATTGAATTACTTCCTCAATGGCCTTACCCATTTCTGTTGCCATAGCTGGGTCAGGAGGTCTTTTCTCCTTTTCTTTTCTCAATATTAGTTCCTTAATCATGAATCTCTTAAATTTGCCGAGTCTTGTCTTTGGCAGGGGCTCATTATGGAGAACAAAACCCTTAATCCTCATATAAGGTGGGAAGTCCTTTGAAAGGCTATCAAGCTCCCATTTCAGGTGAGAATGAATATTTACTATTCCATTCTTTTTTGCAAAATCAATGTCAGGTACGATCACTGCTAGCATTCCTTCAAGAAGACATATCTCTTTTATGAGTGGTATTGCCTTCTTGTATCTTTCTTCAAGGTCTTCAGGATAAATAGTCTTTCCCGATGAAAGGACTATTACATCTTTTTTTCTTCCTGTGATGAATAGATATCCTTCACTGTCAATATAGCCGAGGTCACCGCTAAGAAGCCATCCATCTTTAATTACCTCTTTTGTAAGTTTTTCATTTTTATAATATCCCTTCATCACAAGGGGACCCCTTATGGCAATCTCACCTGCAGGTGGTGAAGTCCCTGAACTATCAAGTTCGATAATCTTTAGTTCAACTCCTTCCAGGGGTTTACCCACAGAACCAGGCTTTCTTTTTTTGAGGGGATTAAAGGTCACAACAGGAGAGGTCTCTGTAAGACCGTAACCTTCGATAATAGTAAATCCAAGGGCTTCGAGGTCTATCATTATTTCTGGTACGAGTCTTGCACCCCCAGAAGCAATAATTCTCAATTGATAACCTGTTTTGAGATGGACAAAAAAGAAGAGATATTTTCCAATATTAATATCAAATCTTCTTCTAAGAAAAGAGCTCAGCTTTATAAGAAGCCATAGAAGGGGCTTTATAAAAAATGGGAGGGCCTTCAATCCTTCCTTAATCCTGAACCTCATCATCTCGAGGACCTGAGGGACAGCAATAATAGATGTTATCTTTTTTTCTTTTATAATCTTCAGGACCTCTGGTCCTTTTAAATAGGGTGAAAATGTAATTGTTGCACCTACTGCAAAAGGAACCAGAAAATTACATACAAAGGGATAGGTGTGATGAAGGGGAAGGATACAGAGGACATTTTCATGATTCTTTATAATCCCTGTCTTTTTCCCTGCTTCTATTTCAAAGGAAAAATTCCTGTGGGTAAGCATTACTGCCTTCGGAGTTCCCGTTGTACCAGATGTGTAGATAATCGAGGCGACAGAGTCTTCAGAAATCTGAATCTCTGGAATATCCTGGACTGTTGCTCCGTCATCTAAAAATAATTCTTCCATCTTTTCGATATTAAATCCTCTGAACCCATCTACAAAGGCTTCTGTCTTTGAAGAACAAAGGAGTAAGGAGGGTTCTGAATCTCTAATTATATTTTCCAGGGTCTCTCTGTCTGTTTCTACATCAATAGGAACCGCGATAGCTCCACCAAGAATTATGCCTATGTAGGCAATACACCAGTATGGAGAGTTTTCTGCAAAGAGAATAACCCTGCCGAAAGGTGGTACATTCTCTTTTATAAAAGAGGCAAATTTAATAGAAAGGTTTTTAACCTCTCCATAAGTAAAGCCCCTCCATTTCAGGGTTTCCTTCTCGAAAAGAGGCTGGTAAAAAGCGATCTTATTACTGAATCTCTCAAAGGATAACAGGAAATGTTCCTTAAGGGTCATCACTTCATCCTTACAATCGTTACTCCTTCTCCGCCCTCTTCTAATAAGCCAGGCCTTAAATTATCCACAAAGGGATGTCCTTTGAGGTATTCTCTTACTGCCTTTTTTAATCTTCCAGTACCTATACCATGAATAATCTTAATCTCATGTTTTTGAGATAGTAAGGCATGATTTAGATAGGTTTCAAGTCTTGAAAGGGCCTCTTCTACCCTCAGCCCTGTGAGGTCAATAAAGTCTTCAAGAGCCTCTGGAGTCTCAATTCTACCCCTTTCTGGAATTATCGAGATTCCTCCTGGAGGTCCTATCTCGGACAAAGGAATCTCTATCTCAAAGGCACCTGCCCTTATCCTGACCTTTCTTGATTCCTTCTCTATCCTTGTTACCGTTCCATCGTATCCAAGAGATTTTACATAAACAACCTGGCCTATTTCTGGCTCAAAAGTTGAAGCCTCCTCGGAAGATTTTTTTAGATGGAGATCTATCTCATCTTCCTTTTTTCTTAAAGCCTTGAGGGCTTCCTTTGGCCTCTTTTTAGCATCCTCAAGTAATTGATTAATCAGTCTCTTTGTCTCATCTATCAAACCTTTTGCCTCTTCATAGGCCTTTCTGAGAATATGCTCCTTCTTCTTTTCTATCTCCTCTTCTTTTGATTTAAGGTCCTCTTCTCTTTCTTTCAGATATTCCTCAATAGAAGAGAGCCTCTTGAGTTCTCTATCAAGAGATTCCCTTTTGTCCCTTAATTCCTGAAGGAGACCATCTAATTCTAATCTTTGAGGCTCGAGATATTCCCTTGCCCTTTCTAATATATCTCGAGGCATGCCATATCTTTCAGCTATCTTGAGTCCATGGGAAAGGCCTATCTCACCTGTCTTCAGTTTATAAAGGGGTTTCATCTCTTTATGGTCAAAATCCATTGAGGCACTGACCATACCCTCCTTTGTATGGACATAAAAGGCAATCTCTATTAGATGGGTCGTTGCAATGACAGTTGCACCTTTTTTGAAAAGCTCCTCCAGAATTGCACATCCGATGGCAGTTCCTTCCTTTGGGTCTGTTGCCCTTCCAAGCTCATCAAGGAGTATCAAGGTTGAGCTCTGAGCCCTTTCAAATATATCAGCAATATTCTTTACATGACCTGAAAAACTCGAAAGACTTTCTTCTATAGACTGTTCATCTCCTATATCAACAAGGATATTCTTAAAAATGGGTATCTTTGAATTAGACGAAGCTGGAATGGGTATTCCTGAAAGGGCAAGGCAGGTAAGGAGCCCTGCTGTCTTTAATGCAATAGTCTTTCCTCCAGCATTTGGGCCTGTAATAACCATTACCCTCCTGTCTCCTCTAAGCTCAAGGTCAAGGGGGACGACCTCTTCAATAAGCCCTTTGTCTTTTAGAATTAATAAAACAGGATGCCTTGCCTCCTTTAAGACAATCTCATTGTCTTCTGTTATATCTGGAAACTCAAGCCTGAATCTCTCTGAAAATCTTGCTATACTGTGAAGAAGGTCTATGAGGAGAAGGATATTGTAGGACTCCTCTATTGAAGGAAGCCTTGACCTGAGGATAGAGCTTAGCTCTTTCAGAATCCTTATCTCTTCTGTCTTTTCCTCAGCCAGGATATTTTCATGCTCATTTGCAAGACCTATAATCTCAAGGGGTTCAACATAGATGGTCTCTCCTGTCCTTGATACATCGTGGATTATGCCAGGGATCTTTCCCTTAAAATCAGCCTTAAGAGGTATGACCCACCTTCCTGAACGGAGGGTTACATATTCATCCTGCAGGAAACTGGCAAGGGCTTTACTGCGAATTATTTCATCAAGCCTCTTTCTAATTTTGTTTTCTATATTTCTCATTCTGATCCTTATATCCTTTAATTCTAATGATGCTGAATCGAGTATTTCACCTTCTTCACTAACTGATAAACTGATTTTTTCAATAATGTCACCAAACTCATCAGCCCTGTCAATTATATTTTTTAAAAAAGGAAGGTCCTTCCTTTTATCCAGCAGATTTTTCAATCTCTGTATATTCTCAAGGACTCTCATAAGGACATGAAGCTCCAGGGGTTCAAGGAAAGAACCATCTGGCCTCAATTTCTGGAGAAGCCCTGAAATATCACTGTATTCATAGACAGGAAGCTCTATTTCTGAGATCAATCTCCTCATATCTATAATTTCATTGAATCGCCTCTCTATGTCCTTTATTTCTATTAAAGGTCTTATAGAGAGAATAAGCTCCTTTGAGGCAGGGCTCTTTGCATAGGCAGAGATCTCATTAAGGATCCTGTGGTACTCAAGAAGTCTTAAGGCCTCTTCAGACTTATTCTTCTCTTGTTTCTCCATCAACAATTCCATATTTTCCCTTCGCCCTTTTCTTTCTTTTTAGCTTCTGTTTCCTTATCCGTTCAAGTCTTTTGTCACGCGATGATGGAAGACCAAAAAGCTCCTCAATCCTCCAGATGAGTTCCCTCCTTGCAAGGAATCTATTAATGGACTGGCTTCTTGTTTCCATGCACTTTACTTCAATACCTGTTGGTATATGCTTTAAATAAACACATGTAGCTGATTTATTTACCTTCTGCCCGCCTTTACCTGAAGAACGGACAAACCTTTCAATAATATCCTCTTCCCTTATATTAAGGGCCTTCATCCTTTCTTGAAGCCATCTATTCTTCTCTTCACTTACTGCAAAATAAGGCATATTTTAGATTAATCCTGTGAAGGTGCTCTTCGACCATGGACTATGGGAATTCTCGATAGGATAAGTGGTGAGATTTTTTAATTGCATAAAGTTTTATACTGCAAAAGGAGCACTTTTTTCAAGGGGTTTTACTTAATTGTTTACTATTCAGCAATAATCACTGCTGTCCAAAACAAATTGAAAGGGGCTTTTAAAATAGGCATAAGGCCTCAAATAGGCTTAAGGCTGGAGTAAGCGTAGAGCGTATAGCGGGTAGCGAACAGAATAGAGATTTACTCCCTACACGCTATACGCTATTCGCTACACGCTATAACCTAATCCTTCAGCCTATGGCCTTCAGCCTAATTATGCCCATTAAAACTTTATTTTGGACAGGTGTGTCCTTGACTTTATATTCAGGCTATTTACATTATATATGTATGGACTTGATAGATTTACAGAAAAAGTTTCTCAAGCTCTTAAATAGTGCATTTATTCTTCTATCCCTCCTTATCACGGGATGTGCAACTATTGCAGGTGTGGATAGTGGAGAGGAAGCTCCTTTTATAGTAATTCCTGATGACAGGGACATCAGAGGAGAACCAAGGTCTGATTTCAGACTTGAGGGTGGCATCTTCTACTGGAAGACAAAAAACACCTGGCATGTAAGGTTTGCAAGACCCTACACTGCTCCAAGACCTATCCCAGAGGGTACTATATTCTCAGGGAATATCAGGGTTGAGGATGGCATAATCCTTGATGTTAGAAGATATAATGTATCACCTCCTAATGAGTTAAGAAGACTCAGGGATACCATATCCTTCAGATTTGAGATAAAGGAACAGGTTGAGGGATTTGATTTTATTATCCAGCCAGTAACTTCTCAATACTGCGTAACCTCTGATTTCAGGATAAATGGCATCTATTCTCCTGAACTCGTAAGGCTTGGTGAATTCATGCACAGGCCAGATTCAATACCTTTCAGGATATGTGTAAGGAGTTTCGAATGAAGAGATTGGTAATCTCTATCTTGCTCCTCTTTATAACTATTGGTACAGGGACATCTCAGGAAGAAAGATACCTTTCAAATATAAAACAGCTCACCTTCGAAGGTGACAATGGAGAGGCCTATTTCAGTTTTGATGGAAAGTTATTGATATATCAATCCAGCAGGGGATATAACTGTGACAAGATATGGATTATGAATATAGATGGTACGGATAAGAGGATGGTGAGTCCTTCAAGGGGCGCCCATACCTGTGCCTTCTTCTTTCCTGATGGAAAAAGAATCATCTTTTCTTCCACATACCATCTTGAAGGTGAATGCCCTGAACAGGAGGTTCCGAAAGGCAAAAGATATGTCTGGCCCCTCTATCCCTACGATATATATGTGGCTGATGTGGATGGAAAAAATCTCAGGAGACTCACTGAAAACCCTGAGTATGATGCAGAGGCTGTGGTCTCACCAGATGGCAAATATATCCTTTTCACATCAAAAAGAAACGGAGACATGGATATATACATCATGAAGTCTGATGGTACTGAACTTAGAAGACTCACTGATAGGTTCGGATATGATGGTGGTGCCTGGTTTTCACCTGATGGAAAGAAGATAGTATGGAGGGCCTGGTATCCTGAAACAGAGGAAGAGATAGCCCTCTGGAGAGATTGTATGAAGAATAACTATATAGTCCCCCTACCCCTTGACCTCTGGGTAATGGATGCTGATGGCTCAAACAAAAAGAGAATCCTCCACAATGGAGCAACAAACTGGGCTCCTTCCTGGAGCCCTGATGGAAAGAGGATTATATTTTCGAGCAATATGGATGACTGGCGAGAAGACCTGAAACAGTATGGCCATAACTTTGAACTCTATATCATAAATAGTGATGGCACTGGCCTGAAGAGGATTACCTACAATAATGTCTTTGACAGCTTTCCTATGTTCAGTCCTGATGGTAAAAAACTCGTCTTTGCCTCAAACAGGAATCCCCAGAAACCAAGGCAGACTGATATATTTATTGCTGACTGGATAGAACCAGAACAATGAGATTATCCCTTATCCTGTCCTTCCTCGTATTTGTGGCAAAATTAACCTTTGCAGGAGGGCTTCCTTTTCATGACCTTTCTGTTAAGATTGTACCATCTGCCCATTATCTCATAGCCAGTGACAGGATAACCCTTCCTGTAGCTCAAAAGAAGGTGAGGTTTTTTATTAACAAAAACCTCAGCATTAAAGATATAAAGCCTGATGGATTAATGGAGATAAAGGAAGAAGGCAATCAAAAGAGGATTGACCTCTCCTTTCCTGAACCCCAGAGCTCCTTCACAGTGAGATACGAAGGCATTATATACGAACCTGTTGAGCAAATAGGTGAACAGGCAAGGGGTTATAGCTACACAGGAGGAATAATATCAGAAGAGGGAGTATTTCTTCATGGAGGCTCCTTCTGGTATCCTGCCATGGAGAATGGGTTATTAAGGTTCAGGCTCTCAATTGAACTTCCAGAGGGCTGGTATGGAATCAGTCAGGGTAATGAGGAAAGAGGTGATAAACTCATAATCTGGAATTCTCCTGAGCCTCAGGAAGAGATATATCTCGTGGCAAACAGGTTCGTAAAATACGAGGAAGAGATAGATGGTCTCAGGGCATTGGTTCTTCTCAGAAGTCCTGATGAGGAACTTGCCCGCAAGTACATAAGTGCCACCTTCAGGTATATAAGGCTTTATGAAGATTTAATAGGACCATATCCTTACAGGAAATTTGCCCTTGTTGAAAACTTCTTTGAGTCAGGCTTTGGCATGCCCTCCTTTACACTTCTTGGTCCAAAGGTCTTGAGACTGCCTTTTATAATAGACTCATCCTATCCCCACGAGATTCTTCACAACTGGTGGGGAAATAGTGTGTGGCCTAACCATGGAAAGGGAAACTGGACAGAAGGCCTTACTGCCTATCTATCAGACCATCTGATTAAAGAACTTAAAGGAGAAGACAGGGAATACCGCTTTACAGTCCTCCAGAAATATGCAGACTATGTATTAAATGAAAGGGAGATATCCATAGAGGAGTTTCGTGAGAGGCACAGTGCTTCTCAGGAGGCTATAGGTTATGGAAAATCCCTTTATCTCTTCCATATGTTAAGGAGAGACCTTGGAGATAAGGTCTTTATAGAGGGGCTCAGGGAATTTTACAGGTCAAGGCAATTCCGTTATGGAGACATGGATGATATAAGGGAAAGCTTCGAGAAGGTATCTGGAAAGGACCTTAAGGGATTTTTTAATCAATGGGCAAAAAGAAGGGGAGCTCCTCTGCTAAAAATAAAAGGGCACAGGGTAAAAGAAAGGTTATTAAGCATAACCATTGAACAGGCTCAGGAAGGTCCTTCCTATAGCCTGAAGATACCCCTCACAGCTTTACTTGAGGATGGTAGCATTTTTGAGGCTCAACTCGAAATCGATAAAAGAGAGAAGACCTTTGAAATTGAACTTCCTCAGAAACCCTTAAGGGTCGATATTGACCCTGAATATGATATCTTCAGAAGGCTCCTCAAAGAAGAGATACCACCTGCTATTACAGGAGTCCTTGGCTCAAAAGAGGTTGTTGTAATAAAGGAATCCGATACCCCAAAGGACTACAATGAACTAATAGATATGCTTAAAAAGGCAGGACCAGAAGAGGTCATGATAATGGACGACAGGGTCTCAAGCCTTCCAGAGAAGACTGTTATGCTCCTTGGCTGGGATAACAGGTTTCTTAAAAACCTGAAGGGCTCCTATGGTGTTTCTATCAGGAATGGCATTATAGAGGTATCTGGCAGGGTGATTAACCCTGAAAGGGAATCCCTTGTATTTGTAATCTCTAATCCAGAAAGTCCTGAAAGGCCCCTCATGTTCATAGGTTCAGAAAATCCTCATACCCTCAAGGCCCTTTCAAGAAAACTCCCTCATTACCATAAATACAGCTATCTCGTCTTTGAAGGAGATGAGGCAATAAACACCATGAAAGGTAGATGGGAAATAAAGAGCTCTCCCCTGAGCATTGTCCTTCAGAGGAATGCTAAACCAGAGATAAAAAGAAAGACCCTTGTGCCTGATTTCTCAAAGGAGAGATTAATAAAGACAATTAAATTTCTTACCTCAGAAGACCTCAAGGGCAGAAAGGCTGGCTCAGAGGAGGCATTGAAGGTAGCAGGGTTTATAAAAGAGGCCTTTAAAGAGGCAGGTCTTGAGCCTTACTATGAGAATGATTATCTTGAGCAATGGAAGGAAAAGGAGCTAAGCCTTATCAATATTGCGGGAAGACTTAAAGGACCCTCTGATGCCTGTATAGTTATAGGTGCCCATTATGACCATCTTGGAATGGATGCGATGGGCAATATATACCCTGGTGCTGATGACAATGCAAGTGGCATAGCCCTTCTTATTGAACTTGCAAGGATAATGGCAGAGACCCCTCATAAGAAGGAGCTTATATTTGTTGCCTTCAGTGGAGAGGAACTCGGAAGGCTTGGCTCAAGGTATTTTCTGAGAAAGATGGACCTTAAAAGATGTATTGCCATGATTAATCTCGATACTGTTGGAAGGCTCTTTAATAAAAGATTAATTATAATAGGCACTCCCTCTGCCAAGGAATGGCCTCTGATACTTAAAGAGGCATCTATTATATCAGGCATTGAGATAGATATAGCAAAAGAAGACCTTGACTCAAGTGACCAGAAGAGCTTTGAAGAATCAGGGATCCCTGCAATACAGTTGTTCTCAGGTCCCCATGAGGATTATCATAGACCCTCTGATACAATGGACAGACTTGACATGGAAGGGCTCATAAGGATTGGCAGGTTTGCAAAGGAGCTTCTCAGGAGACTTGACCATTCCTCAGGACTGAGTTTTACTGGCTCTGTTGATAAAGGTCCTTTAAGGACAGAAAGAAAGGTAGGTCTTGGCACAATACCTGACTTTACATATAAAGGAAGGGGCTACAAGATTGCTGGTGTAATTAAAAACTCACCTGCAGACCAGGCTGGATTAAAGGAGGGAGATGTAATTATAGAGATAAGCTCGAGACCTATTAATAGTTTGAAGGAGCTCTCAGAATATCTTAAGACCCTTAAGCCAGGCCAGAGAGTAAATATAAAAATACAGAGGAACGGAGAGGAGATTGTCTTTGATTTAGAGGTGAGGGAACTGAGATGAAGACCTGGCTATTAATAACCCTTACTCTATCCCTCATGATTTTTGCTCACAGGAGTGAGGCAGGCATAACTATTGAGCCAGAGGAGCTTTATCCAGGAGATGCCTTCATTGTAAGGGTTAATGAGCCCTTGAGGAAGCTCAAAGGTCTTTCCTTTAATGGCAGGGAATTCGCCTTTTCGACCTGTGGAGATAGATGCAGTTATGCCATTGGAGGAGTTGACCTCAATACAATGCCAGGTGTTTACAGTGCAATTATCCATTTTAAGGACAACAAAAGGGTTACAAAAAAACTGAGGGTAAAAAAGGCAACCTTTCCAGTAATAAATATCGAGCTTCCAGAAGATAAGGTCACCCTGAGCCCTGAAGACGAGGCAAGGGCTAATAGAGAAGAGGAACTCCTGAAATCCTTATGGAAGATAAGGTCGGAGAGGCTCTGGCAGGGAGGATTTATAAAACCCCTTGAGAACGAGGTCTCTACTGGTTTTGGGATAAAGAGGATTATCAATTCTCACAAACTAAGCATCCACAAAGGCATTGATATAAAGGCAAGGGATGGCGAACCTGTAAGGGCTGTAAACAATGGCAGGGTCCTCCTTACAAAGGAGCTCTTCTTTGGTGGAAAGACTATCGTCATAGACCATGGAGATAGTCTCTTTTCTGTTTATATGCACCTTTCAGAATATAAGGTAATGGAAGGTGATACTGTATCGAAAGGTGAGATTATTGGCCTTGCAGGCTCAACAGGAAGGACAAATGGTCCCCATCTCCATTTCACCTTCAAGATAGGAGACCTGAGTATAAACCCTGAGTCAGTATTCAGACTGAAAACAATTTTTTAAATAGATTTTTTCCAAGTAAAAATTAACCTGACATTTCAATGGCCCGCTTAATCTCTTTTAAAAGATGTGCTGGATTTTTAAGTGGATAGGTTAAGTGATCAAGGAGTTCATCAACTGGACGGTCCTTTACTTTTATATCTTTTAATCTATCTCTAAGGGGATCTGGATTTATTACAGGATAAGTGACACCTTTAGTGCTCTTTAAAACAAGATAGGCCCATGGAACTTCGCAAACCTCCATAGCTTCTTGTGCTATCGAATGGGCAAGTTCCATTAAAATATTCGATTCACTCCCCTCCTTAACCATTTTATATGCAAGTTTAGCAATCCCTCCAGAAGTATGGACTCTTAATTCACGTTTTTCTTCATCAGCCAATTTTTCGAAATTTCTGATCTTTTCAAGGGCAAGAGCTGGATCAGCTTTGAGCATACTTTTAATCGAGCTTGAAGCCATCCCGAGTCTTAATCCTATCTCTTTCTCGGTCTTCAAATATTCATCTCGCATCACAACGGCAATTGACGCCCTCGCAAGAGAGGGCAGCCATGTCAAACTCCTATATTCAGCAAGTTTATTTAATCCGCCCAACAAATCTATGGCTTTAAAAAATACCCTCGTGGCCATAGCTTCAATTTCTTTGTCAGAAGCTAAAATTTCACCAAGGGTAATTACCATTATTACAACCTCCAAAAATGTTTTGTATTATTTAGAACCAATAGGTTTTAATATCTTTATTAAGCCCTCTTCAGTAATCTCCATCAGTCTTGCTTTTGTATCATGGCCACAAAGCCTGCAGCCATCTATTCTGAAAAGACGCACTATATCTCCAATTTCTTTACCATAAAGTTTGCTTTTAGAAGCTGTATCGACCAGTTCTTTAGCAAATACAATGGTGCCATCGACAATGTGACCAACAGCGTAACCACCAGCTGCTTCTGCTGAAAATTCTTCATGCCCGCTACGCTTTTGTGAAACAAAAAGAGCAGTCTGATACCATTTTTTCATAAAATTAAAAAGCCTGCGAACTATGGCCCTCGATAACATCTCTCTATTTTCATAGAGGCCAGTAATCGAATCTATCACCATTCTCTTAATATCGAATTTTTTAATTGCATAAGCAAGAGTCGTTAAAAGATCAGGAATATTCTCTCGCAAGATTCCGTGTGACGCAGCATCAACAATAATTAATCTGTCTTCAATTGCTTTAAAGTCAATGCCCATGGCAGCTGCACGATGTTCAAGGCTTTTTATAGCAAATCCAGCTGGAGATTCTACTGTAACAAAACCAACAGCATAACCAAGGGATGCCTGCTTAACAGCGAACTGTTCTACAAAAAGGGATTTGCCTGTGTCAGATACACCAGTTATATTTAAAACAGAATATTCAGGAATACCTCCGAGGGGCTTTCGGATTATTTTCCCCTTTTTACTTTCAACTGTAAAGAAAAGTTCATCAAACCCCTCAACGCCTGTGGGGATACCTTTAATTTCTGGAGCCTTTTTAATAGCCTCGGAACCAACAATTATACTTTCTTCTATAACCCGAGGTTCTGTTTGAGATTCATAAAAACCGTGCTTCTCCTCCATTGTAGCACCCTTTTATATTTTAATTTATCCCATCCTCAAGGCCTCAATTATATTTATCCTTGATGCCCTGAGGGCAGGAAGGATACCTCCGAGGATACCCATAAATAAAGAAAAGGCTATGGCCTTGAGGCTGATTTCTGCGGTGAGGTTAAACCTGAAGGCAAGCTCTGAAAAGGTCTGCCAGTTCAGGGTCGATACCTCAAGGAATTGTAACAGGGAGGCAAAGAAAAGCCCTGCTGTCCCACCAAGAAGACTCAGGATAATTGATTCTATAAGGAATCCGATTAGTATATCCCTTTTCTGAAACCCAAGGGCCCTGAGGGTTCCTATGTCCTGTATCCTGTTTGCTACCTGTGCGTACATGGTTATCATTGCTCCAATAATCGCACCAATGGAGAATACAATGGCAAGGGAGGTACCAAGGATTCTCAGGAATCTCGCCATTACCTCTGATTGCTCTCTGTAGAATTCTACTTCTCTCTTTGCCATAAGCCCAAGTCTTGGGTCACCTTCTATTCTCTCTTTTACAGAGGTGAAGTCCTGAGGATTTCTCAATCGGAAGACAATACAGGAATAAAAGGGCCTCCTGAAGGTCTGCATGAGGGTGTCTATATCTGCCCATATCTCTGAGTTGAATCCTGTATCCCCCCCATCAAGAATACCAACAACTGTCCAATCCCTGAGACCAAATCTCAATCTCTCACCAGCTGAGAGACCTTTGAATCTCTTCTGAATAGCAGAACCAACCACTATCTCAGAAGAGCCTGGAAGGGGCATCCTGCCAGTTATCAATCTTACCCGATCCCTTAAAAGAAGGGATGCCCTGTCTATGCCTCTTATAACAACATTTGATGGTTTATCTCCATCCTTTTTGTAAAGATTTATGAGCACAACGAGCTCCTTTGCCGAGAGGAGCACTCCCTGAGGAGATAGGCCAATCTCTGGAAAGGTCTCAATAATTAGTGCCTTCTGCCTTTCAATAGCGCTCTGGATCTCTGCCTGTGAGCCTTTCCTGAGGACTATGACATTGTTGAATGAGCCAGTATCAACAAGGGTCTTCTTCAGTCCTTCTGCCATCATCTGGACTGAAGAAAAGACAAAGACCACAAAGGCCATACCTGTTGTTGTAAGGACTGTGGTAAGTTTCCTTGTGAGGAGATTTCTCAGATTGTATATGAGAAATAATCTCATCCTATCCTCTGAAGGGCCCTCTGGACAGGCACTCCTATTGCCTTTAAGGCAGGAAATAGACCTGCCAGAAGTCCAACGCATAAGGAGATTAAAAGGTCAAAAAGCAAGGTCTCTGCTGTAATATGAAATACAGGCAGAAGGGTGCCCATGGCATCAACAAAGATCTTCGCAGCTGGAAATGTAAGGACAATGCCGCTCAAAGAGCCTATAAGGCTAATCATAAGGGATTCACCAAGGACTAATCCAGTGATATAAAACCAGTTGAAACCAAGGGCCTTCATGGTGGCATATTCAGAAAGTCTATCCCTCACATTCATTGCCATTGTATTTGCCACTATGAGAAGGATGATAATGATAAGGACAATAGAGACAATCTTTATGGTAATAAGTATAGCCTCTGTCATGGCAACAAAGCCGAGCTGAAAGGCCTTCTCTGTCTCTGTAAGGGTCTCGGCAAGGGAGTTCTTAAAGAGGCTATCTATCTCAAGGCTGATCTCTGCTGCCCTCCTTGGGTCATTTATTCCTACAACAAAGAATCCCACATGGTCTGCCCTCGTGGGATATACCTTTTTTAATCCTTCATTTATATAATCCCAGTGGAAGAAGACCTGTGTTTCATCAACCTTTGGACCAGCACCCCTGTAGATAGCCCTTATAGTAAACTCCCACTCACCAGGGAATATGGTACCCTTAAGAACTATAGTATCACCAGTTTTCCATCCAAACTCCTCAGCAACCTTTTTCCCAACAACACATCCTTTTCTGTCCTTGAGAAAGGCAAGTCTTTCTTCAGGTTCTATAACATATTCAGGATAGAGCTGAAGAAAGGTTTCAGGTTCAACAGCAAAATTGGGGAAAAAGTTTTTTTCTGATATATAGATACCTCCAAACCACTGGCCATAACTAACATTCTTAACACCCCTTACCTTTTTGATCTTATCCCTGTAAAAAACAGGTAATGGTGTTGTCATTGAAATGGCATTTCTTGTGATAAGCCTTGCAGGAGAGGAGGCCTCCACACCTGAATACCAGGCATCGATAATTGTTCTTAGAAATCCAAAGGCAAGAATCGCAACAGTCGTGGCAAGAATTGTAAGGAAGGTTCTGAGTCTCTGGCGAAAGATGTTTCTAAGAAGGAGTTTCAGTATGAGCATTCAGGATTCCCTTATCAAGGTGTCTGATCGTCCTTGCTACCTTTGCAGCCCTTGGGTCGTGGGTAACCATTATTATGGTCTTTCTGTATTCCTCATTCAGTCTCGCCATGAGCTCAAGGACCTCCTCTGCAGAGACCTTATCAAGGTCTCCTGTTGGCTCATCAGCAACTATAATGGATGGGTCAGTAACAATTGCCCTTGCGATAGCTATCCTCTGCTGCTCACCTCCTGAAAGCTCCTTTGGTAAGTGATTGATTCTGTGAAGGAGGTTTACTATCTCAAGGCATCTCAATACATGCTCTTTTCTTTGAGACCGTGAAAGGTCTGTTAAAAGGAGGGGCAATTCTACATTCTCAAAGGCAGTAAGGACTGGTATTAGATTATAAAACTGGAATATAAATCCCACATGATGGGCCCTCCATCTTGCAAGGTCGTTCTCTGAAAGCCCTGTTATTTCTATTCCAGAAACTATTATCCTGCCACTGTCAGGTCTATCAAGGCCTGCAATGAGGTTAAGGAGGGTACTCTTTCCAGAGCCTGAAGGCCCCATAATGGCAAGAAACTCTCCATCAGGTATAATGAGGTTAATATCCCTCAAGACATTTATGGTCTCAGAACCTCTTAAATAGGATTTATTGATATTTATAAGCTCAACAGCAGTGGCTGTCATTCTTTTGGCTTTACCTTCAGGCCCTCCTTTAATTTATCCGTAGGTCTCAGGACAATCCTTTCTCCTGGCTTAAGGCCTTCAAGAATCTCGATGAGGGAATCATTAAATCTTCTTCCAGCCCTTACCTTTCTTTCCTTTATCCTGCCATCCTCTACAACAAAGACAATAGCTCCTTGAGCCCTTTCCTTTATAGCTGATGGAGGGATAACCACAACAGGATTGAGGTCATCCCTTTTTACAGATCTATCAAGAAAAAGGACCTTTGCACTCATATCAGGAAGAATCCCTTCTGCTCTCTCGATAAATGATACCTTTATCTTTACAGAGGCCTTTGTCCTGTCAGCAGTAGGTATTATCTTGCTCACCCTTCCGCGGAATCTCCTTTCAGGAAAGGCATCAAGCTCTATAACGCATTCCTGACCTTCCCTTACCTTTCCTATATTCTGTTCAGAGACATCAGCCTCTACATAGATGGATTTGAGGTCAGCTATGGTAACAATAGATGCCCTTGCATTTGTAGCAGCTCCAAGGGGTGTAACTATGTCTCCCACATCAGCATCCTTTGTGAGGACAATTCCATCAAAGGGAGCCCTTATATAGGTATAGCCGAGGGCTATCTCAGCAGCCCTTACCTGTGCCTCAGCAAGCCTGAGGGCTGCCCGCTGAGACATAACAAGGGCCTCTGCCTTTTTCAGTCTTGTAAGGCTTGTATCATATTCCTGCTGAGAGATAAACCCTTTTTCAAGGAGCTGTCTGTTTCTTTCATGGACAAGTCCTGCATCCATAAGCTCTGCCTCTGCCTGTTTGAGATTTGCCTCCTGAAGCTCAAGATTTGCCCGTGCCTGCTCCAGACTCGCCTCAAGGTCCCTGTTCTCAAGTCTTCCAATTAACTCACCCTTTTTTACAATACTTCCTTCATGGACTCCAAGCCATTCAAGAGTGCCAGTGGTCTTTACTCCCACAGCAGCTTTTTTTTCAGCAACAACATAACCACTGGCATTAAGCACAGCCTGAGCCTGAAAGGGATAATAGATTGATACATTCGAGACCTCAACCTCAACAGGACGGTTTAAAAGGATAAACAATAAGATAGCAGAAATAACCAGAGCTACGGTAAATAAAGCTATCCTGGTTTTTTTCTTACCACTTCTTTTAAATTTCTCTGACTTTTCAATCCGTAAGGTAGAGAGGTCAATCTTTTCCATTAAAGTCTATTATACCATGGAAAGAAAGGACTCGCCGTCATGGATATAATCTAAGGATATAAAAAGGGAGGGCAAAGCCCTCCCTGAAAAAACTTTGAGGAAGAGATTTATACTGTGGATTTTGTGAGTTCCTTTGCCTTTTTTGACCTTTCCTTTATAGCTGCCTGAGCAGCAGCAAGCCTTGCAATTGGAACTCTATAGGGTGAACAGCTCACATAATTAAGTCCTATCCTGTGGCAGAACTCAACAGAGGCAGGGTCACCACCGTGCTCACCACATATTCCCATCTTGAGGTCTTTCTTCACTGCCCTTCCCTTCTTTACAGCTATCTCCATGAGCTGGCCAACACCATTCTGGTCAATAGATATAAATGGGTCTTCATCTATAAGTTTGTGGTCTATATAGTAGGGAAGGAATTTTCCAGCATCGTCTCTTGAAAGTCCATAGGTTGTCTGGGTAAGGTCATTTGTTCCAAAGGAATAGAAATCAGCATATTGTGCTATCTCGTCAGAGGTTATAGCTGCCCTTGGAAGCTCTATCATTGTTCCTACTGTGTATTTCACCTTCACACCATACTGGGACTGAACATCCTGTGCTACTCTCTCTACAAGTTCCCTCATGACCTTAAGTTCATTCACATGGGCAATAAGGGGAATCATTATCTCAGGTATTACCTTAACCCCCTGTTTCGTTAATTCGCAGGCTGCCTCCATAATTGCCCTTACCTGCATCTCATATATCTCTGGGAAGGTAATTCCAAGCCTGCATCCCCTGTGCCCAAGCATTGGATTGAATTCATGAAGGGCCTTATTCTTTGCCTTAAGCCTTTCGAGGGGAACTCCCATCTCTTTTGAGAGTTCTTCAAGTTCTTCATCTGTATGAGGAAGGAATTCATGAAGGGGTGGATCAAGGAGCCTTATTGTAACAGGAAGACCTTCCATAACCTTGAATATCTCTATAAAGTCTTTTTTCTGCATGGGCAGGATCTTCTTAAGGGCCCTCTCCCTGCCCTCTCTATCCTCTGCCAGAATCATCTCCCTTACTGCCTTTATCCTGTCTGCCTCAAAGAACATATGCTCAGTTCTGCAGAGTCCTATACCTTCAGCACCAAAATCCCTTGCTATTCTGGCATCCTTTGGTGTATCAGCATTAGTCCTTACGCCTATCTTTCTGAATTCATCTGCCCATTTCATAATTGTGGCGAAATCACCTGTAAGCTCAGGCATAACAAGAGGGGCCTCTCCAAGAATCACCTCTCCTGTTGTTCCATTTAGGGTTATATAATCACCTTCGCGAACAGTTATCTCATTATTTATTGTAAAGTACTTCCCTTCTTCATTGATATTTATTGCACCGCAACCAACAACACAGACCTTCCCCATTCCTCTTCCAACAACTGCTGCATGGGATGTCATACCACCACGGGCAGTCAGGATACCCTGTGCTACAGCCATACCTCCAATGTCCTCAGGTGATGTCTCTGTCCTTACAAGGATGACCTTTTCACCTCTGCCTGCCCAATCTTCTGCATCCTGGGCTGTAAAGACTACCTTTCCAACAGCTGCTCCGGGAGAGGCTGGTAAGCCCTTTGCAACAACCTTTACCTTTGCCTTTGGATCAATCATTGGATGAAGGAGCTGATCTATCTGGGCTGGGTCAATCCTCATGATAGCCGTTGCCTTATCTATAAGTTTTTCCTTCACCATATCAACAGCAATCTTGAGGGCGGCACGAGCTGTCCTTTTACCAACCCTTGTCTGGAGCATGTAGAGTTTGCCTTCTTCAATAGTGAATTCTATGTCAAGCATGTCTCTGTAGTGTTTTTCAAGTTTCTTGTAAATCCTCTCGAGCTCCCTGTAGGCCTCTGGCATTCTGTTCTTTAATTCATCAATATGAAGGGGAGTCCTTATACCTGCAACAACATCTTCACCCTGAGCATTTATAAGACACTCTGCAAAGAATCTTTTTTCGCCTGTTGAAGGGTCTCTGGTGAAGCCTACACCTGTTCCTGAATTTTCACCCATATTTCCAAAGACCATTGCCACAATGTTACAGGCAGTACCAAGGTTGTCAGGTATTCCATGAAGCTTTCTATACTTTACTGCCCTCTCTCCAAACCATGAACCAAATACTGCATTTATTGCCATTCTTAGCTGTTCATAAGGGTCCTGAGGGAAATCCGTACCTGTCTCTTTTTTGTATATCTCTTTGAATCTATCAACAACTCTTTTAAGGTCTTCTGCGCTAAGGTCTGTATCGAGCTCAACACCCTTTTCTTTTTTTATCTCCTCAAGGACAGATTCAAATTTCTGTCTGTCTATCCCCATAACTATACTTCCGAACATTGTTATAAATCTTCTGTAGGCATCATAGGCAAATCTTTCGTTATTGGTCTTTTTTATCAGCCCTTTGAGGGTCTCTTCATTAAGACCAAGATTCAAGACTGTATCCATCATTCCTGGCATAGAGAACTTTGCCCCGGAGCGAACAGAAACCAGTAAGGGATTTTCCGGGTCTCCAAATCTCTTACCCATTGCTCGCTCAACCTTCTTCATATTCTCAAGGACCTGCTCCCACATCCCGGGAGGATATTTTTTGTTGTTTTTGAAATATTCATTGCAGGCCTCTGTGGTAATTGTAAAACCAGCAGGCACAGGGATACCGAGATTTGTCATTTCTGCAAGACCCGCACCCTTACCTCCGAGAAGGTCCTTCATGTCTCCTCGGCCTTCTGCCTTACCATTACCAAAGAAATAGACATACTTCTTTGCCTTTGTCCTCTTGGATGTAGTCTTTTTTGCCATAATAGAGCCTCCCAAAAATTTTTTATCTATTTATAAAAATAATTAAGGTCTTACCAGAAGAAATATAAGGCTTAATAAAATAGCCTAATCAGCAAAAAAATTTCAAGGCTATTCCGTCCCATACGAGACCGAAGTAGACCTCGCAATCTCACAAAGGGAATCATAGGGAATATCAGAATCTACTGCCCCGACTATAGAATTCGATGCCTCATAGAGGGTAAGGAGCTCTCTGCCTATCTGGCTGGTATTCATAGGTAATTATATCAGGAATGAAAGGGCTGTAAAGATAAATATCTCTACACTCAAATATCCATTCATATTAAAGAATGCCATGTTGAGTTTACTCAAATCATTGGGTCTTACGAGTTGGTGTTCATAAAAAAGGATAAGACCGGCGATAGCCACACCAAGATAATAGAAATAATTGAGGTGAAAGACAATACCTGACAGAAGAAGCAGCAACCATGTAATAATATGGCAGAGCCTTGCAAACCAGAGGGATTTGTTAATACCAAACCTGGCTGGTATCGAATAGAGGCCATAACTCCTGTCAAATTCTATATCCTGAATTGCATAAAGGATATCAAAACCAGCAATCCAGAACATCACAGATAAACCGAGTAATAATATCCTTGAGTTGAATTCCCCTGTAATAGCAAGCCATGCGCCTACTGGTGCTGCGGATATAGTAAAACCAAGGAAGAAATGGGATGCCCAGGTAAATCTCTTTGTATAGGAATAGAGAAAGATAAAAGCAAGGGCAACAAAGGATAGTTTAAAACAAAGGGGATTGAGCATCCAGGCGGAAAATACAAACAAGACAATAGAAATAAATACAAGAATAAGGGCATCTCTGAGGCTCACCTTTCCTGATGGGATCTCCCTTGTGGCTGTTCTGGGATTAAGTTTATCTATATCTCTATCTATAATCCTGTTTAAGGCCATGGCAGATGTCCTTGCAGATACCATGGCAAGGATAATCCATAGAAACTTTTCAAAGGAAGGGATTCCCCTTGAGGCTATAAAGGCAGATGTAAGGGCAAAAGGAAGGGCAAATATGGAGTGAGAAAATTTAATCATCCTGAAAAAGGTTGCTATCTTTTCGTAAATATTTGAAGCAACCATTATAAACCTTCTCTCAAGAATGTCCATATCTTATTATAGCAGAGTTCATCGTAACAAAAGCATGGTATGTTATAGAAAATATGATAAAATATTTCATGCTCTGGGTAACAAAAGAAACACTGGAGAAATTGGTAAAAAAACTTCTAAAGGTCTTGCCTGGCAGGATTAAAGAGGTCTATGTATTCGGTTCAAGAGTGAGAGGGAACCATGACGAGTGGTCAGACCTTGACATCCTCATAGTGGTTAAGGACAAAAGACCTGAGATCGAGAAAGAGATTATTGATATATTTGCAGAGGAGAGATTTAATACAGGTATCCCCTTTGCACCGATAATAAAAGATATGAAGATTTTTGAGGAAGAAAAAAGATTGAATACCCCTTTTTATCAGAATCTTATTAAAGAGGGAATCAATCTGTTAAAAGAGGAGGTGAGTTCTGGTACTTGAATTAAAAGATAAGATAACTCTGAGCAATATAAGAATGGACAAGGCCTTTGAAGCCCTTGATGATGCAAGGGCAAACCTTGAAGAGGGCCGTTACAAAACCTCTGTTAATAGAAGCTACTATGCAGTTCTGAATGCTGTAAGGGCAGTACTGATTCTCGAAGGTGTAAATCCAAAAACTCATGAAGGAGCCCTTACAATGTTAAGCCTTAGACTTGTAAGGCCTGGTCTTTTATCAAAAGAGTTTGTTAAACTCAAATTACGCAAGGGTGTCACCTAAAAAATGGATTTCAGCCTCCTCGAAGTTAAGAAGTGCCTTTGTTAGCATCTTGAAGACCGCCCTCAATATATATAATCCTGACATTGTAATCTAAT
>Ga0272445_1000727_pt1 | contig 28826 bp, 25 predicted proteins | sample YNPCB0031_FD_194404 | JGI IMG/M metagenome (GOLD analysis project Ga0272445, IMG submission 194404) | Hot spring sediment microbial communities from Yellowstone National Park, WY, United States - YNP-CB-003-1 | ecosystem: Environmental > Aquatic > Thermal springs > Hot (42-90C) > Sediment... | reverse complement strand
ACAACACATAACCAAAAACCTACTAGACATCCAAATACTAACACTAATAAACAAACAACCAACATGGGGATACAAAATAAAAAAACAAATAGAAGCCACATCAGGCCTAAAAATACGCCACGGAGCTCTATACCCCCTCCTAAAAAAGCTTGAAAGCAGAGGCCTAATCACAAGCCAAAAACAACAACAAGGAAAACGCACAAGAAAAATATACATGATTACGGAAGTAGGTAGAGAATATCTAAAAATATATAACGCTGTCCTAAAAAAACAAATACTTATACTAGCGAACTAAAACTATTACAAAGGATGACATCAGAAAAGAAAAGCAACGGCAATAAAAAATTGATGGAGCACGTTAAAGATATTCTCAAGGAACGTGGATGGAAAGCATTTGAAATCGCAAAGAATACAGCGCTAGGAATGAAATTACAATACAAACCTCTGTATGATGCTCTACAGTATTTCTTTAATGAAACATGGTACGATGTCCAACATCCAGCTTTAGTTTCATTGGCCTGCGAAGCTGTTGGCGGAAATCCTGAAAAAACCGTCAATATAGGAGCCGCTATTGTTTTGCTCGCGGGTGCAGCAGATATTCATGATGATATAATAGATGATTCAAAATTAAAGAATTTAAGATTGACAGTATATGGAAAATTTAATAAGGATATATCCTTACTTTTGGGTGACGCTTTATTATTTGAGGGTTTAAGTTTTCTACATGCAGCTTGTCAAAAATTTTCTGAAAGAGAAAAAAATTCCATACTAAAGTTGATAAAAAAGGCATTCTTTGAAATTGGCAATGCAGAAGCAAATGAAGCAGAATTTAAAGGAAAATGCAACGTCAATCCAAAAGAATACTTCTCTGGTATTATTAAAAGAAAGGCGGCGGTAGCTGAAGCTGCAGCGAAAATTGGCGCAATTATAGGTGGCGGAACAAAAAAAGACATCAAAATATTAGGTCGTTACGGTAGAGCTCTGGGCATACTGATGACTATAAGAGACGAGTTTGTAGATATGTTTGAACTTGAGGAACTTAAAAACAGAATTGAAAAGGAATGCTTACCGTTACCTATGATGTATACATTTAAAGACAAAAATATCAAAGAAAAGGTCTTATTATGTCTTCAAGAAGAGAGCGAAAAAAGTCTTTATGATGTGATTGAAAAGATTATGCAAATTAAAGAAGTCACTGCTCTAAAGGAGAAAATGAGGAAAATCATAGAAAGAACAATAAGAGAAATTGAATCTATTCCAAACCCAAAAGTTTTATTAGAACTAGAATTACTTTTAAAGGCGTCAATAGAAGATCTATAACGGAGCTACCACCAAATTGTAGATCGAATAGGTTTTGGTCTCTTGTCTTTCTTCAAATTCCTTCCCCCTTCTGTATTTATGTTGAACAGAAGTGCTTAAAAATCTTTCGTAATATTTTATGTTTATAGGAAATATAGTTTTCTAATACCCAATATTTATTATTTGTTACTTACAGAAAATCGATACAAATGGAGTTCACTTGTAATTGGCCAGTTAATAGAAATGGTTCTTTAAAAGTCTTACTGGTTAATATAGTTTTAATAACCAGCACTTTTGTTTGGTATTTTTACGCTTTTGACATACTGACACAAAGCGTTAAACAAATCAATCTCGGGTATGTGGAATTGTTTGCTATATGGAGTAGTCACTTTGGAGCTGCTGTTATTTCTGCGTTTATAGGAGCTAACATATCTATTAAAATGGAAAAAAAGGTGCATTTTCTTTATGGATGGTTGTTACTAGAGTTTTTTGCGTCTTTTTCTAATTTTTTGCTCAATAACCCAAATTTGCTAAGCCTTTTGTTCATTTCATCGTTTATTGGAGTATCCTTCGGGTTAGGAATGCCCGTTTGCATGGGGTATTTTAGAAATAGCACCTTCCCAGAAAAGCGTGCTAGGCTTGGTGGGCTAATCTTTTTCTTAAACGGTCCATGGTATCTTTTACTAGGAATCACTAATGTTTGGGATGTTACATCGAAAACATTAATATTAGCTTCATGGAGAGGGTTATGGCTATTAGTACTAATTTTACTTAAACCATCTGAGCAGGTTATTTATAAAAGTAAAGATCTCTCCTATATCGAGATAATTCGTACACGTAATTTCACACTTTATTTTATTCCTTGGTGGATGTTATGCCTAGTAAATTATCTAAATGTTCCAACATTAATCAAATCCTTTGGAGAAGATTTCTATAGATTTTCGACACTAATCGAAGGTGTTTTAGCAGGTTTTTTTTCCATCATTGGAGGCTACCTCTCAGATATCAATGGAAGAAAACGCACCGTTATTCTGGGGTTTACGATGCTGGGCTTAGGTTATGCAACTTTAGGGCTCTATCCCAAAAGTTTATTCAGTTGGTGGTTTTACACCATTGTTGATGGTGTTGCATGGGGGTTTTTTCATGTACTTTTCTTACTAACAATATGGGGAGAACTGGCACTTTACGCTTCATGTGAAAAGTATTATGCTCTTGGCGGACTACCTTTCTTTCTTTCTAATTATTTAAAAATTATTATTGCACCATACATTTCGGAGACATTCTCAGTCTACACAGTATTTTCCTTAGCGAGCTTTTTCTTATTTTTGGCTGTTATCCCATTGATGTACGCTTCCGAAACTTTACCTGAGCGGAAGCTTAGGGAGAGAGAGCTTAGAAATTATATTGAGAAGGCTAAAAAAGTTAAGGAAAAGTTTGCCAAGAATTAATAGTTGTATGTACATTTTTGTTCGTGAATGTTTAAATATGTCCTTTTTTGAATTAAAATGGCGGCGACGGTGCACGGTATGAGGGATTACGTTTGGTTTACTAGCCGCTGACAAACTTCATCTTGTTAAGCTTGATTTTGGGTTGTCGCCTGTCGAAGTTTTCTGTAGAATTGTAGGATCCTGCGAGTATGCGTATATTCTGGAGTCTGTTGAGGGTCCTGAAAAGTTGGCTGATTACTCTTTTGTGGGGTTTGAGCCGTGCATGGTGGTGCGTGTGAAGGATGGGTTGGTTGAAGTTCAAGACATGGTGGATGGCCGTAGAGACGCGTGTAGGACGCGTGACCCCCTCCGGTTGGTTAAAGGCTTGGTTGGAAGACTCCAATGTCGAGAGGTTTCTCCGTCGAGGTTTGTCGGTGGGGCTGTGGGCTACCTGTCTTATGACGCTGTCAGGTACTGGGAGCGTTTGCCCGAGAAAGCGGCTGACGACTTTAAGTTTCCAGACTTGGAACTAGCCATCTACAATGATGGATTGTTTTTTGACCATAGGAGGGGGCGAGCCTACTACTACCACTATGGGGTTGACAGAGCCCGCATGGTTGAAGAGATGATTAGGACGGAGCCGCAACATGAATCTCTCAGCTTTTCTGGTCTAAGGTCAAATGTTGGAAAGGAAAGGTTCGAGGAGATTGTCGCCAGATCTAAGGAGTACATTGCTTCAGGCGACATTTTTCAGGTTGTGCTTTCGAGACGTTTCGATTTCAATTTTGGGGGAAGCCTTATCCCCTTTTACATGGCGTTGAGGAAGATCAACCCATCGCCGTACATGTATTTCTTAAAGATGGGAGATCGCCAAATTGTGGGTTCAAGCCCTGAAATGCTTGTAAGGGTGGAGAATGGGATTGTTGAGACGTATCCTATAGCTGGGACAAGGCCCAGAGTGCCAGACGACCCTGCAAAGGACTTAGCCTTAGCCGAAGAGCTTAGGAATGATCCTAAAGAATGCGCTGAACATGTGATGCTTGTTGACTTGGCTAGAAACGATATTGGAAGAGTCTGCGAATATGGTTCGGTGCATGTTCCGGAACTCATGAAGGTTTACAAGTACAGCCACGTTCAACACATGGTTTCAAGGGTTGTAGGCAGGCTTAGAAGAGATTTAAGCTGTTATGATGCTTTGAAAGCTCTTTTCCCAGCTGGAACGGTTACGGGTGCACCTAAGGTTAGGGCGATGGAAATCATTGAAGAGTTTGAACCTGTCCGAAGGGGGCCATATGCTGGTGCTGTTGGCTATTTTTCGTTTAACGGCAATGCTGACTTCGCCATAACCATTAGAACGCTTGTAGCTTCTGGGAGGCGGGCCTACATTCAGGCGGGCGCCGGAGTGGTTGCAGACTCCATACCTGAAAGGGAGTGGTTTGAAACTGAGCATAAGGCTTCAGCCCTTCTTAAAGCGCTTCAAATGGCTTCGACGGGTGAAGAGTAGCCATGAAAGTTCTCGTAATCGACAACTACGACTCTTTCGTTTACAATTTAGCCCAATATGTTGGAGAGCTTGGCGCTGAACCGTTGGTTTATAGAAACGACCAGCTCACGCTTAAAAAGGCTTTGAGGCTCAAGCCTGACAAGATCATTATTTCGCCTGGGCCCGGCATCCCGTCCCAACCAAGGTATTTTGGAGTTTGCTCTCAGATTATTAGGCATTTAAGCCCCAAAGTGCCAACGTTGGGAGTTTGCCTCGGCCATCAGGGAATTGTTTGGACTTTCGGCGGCAGAATTGTTAGGGCTGGCAGAGTTATGCATGGAAAAACAAGCCTCGTTTGGCATGACGGTAGAGGCATATTCAAAGGCGTTGAAAACCCCATACAAGCAACGAGATATCATTCACTTGTGGCTGAGAGAACAAGTTTGCCAAGATGTCTTGCGGTGACTGCGGTCTCTTTGGACGACGGCGAAATCATGGGAGTGCGCCACGTGGAATACCCCATTGAAGGTGTCCAGTTCCATCCAGAATCGATTCTGACGCGCAGCGGCAAACAGATGGTTAAAAACTTCCTAGATGAGTGGTGAACGGATTGATTCGTGAGGTCATCGCTAAACTTGTTGAGGGGAAAAATCTCTCCCAAGATGAGGCTTATGGCTCGATGATGGAGATTATGACGGGGCAAGCCACTCCGGCACAGGTAGCCGCTTTCCTGACAGCCTTAAGAATGAAGGGTGAAACAGTGGAAGAGCTAACAGCCTTTGCCAAAGCCATGAGAAGCCTATGCCACAAAATAAGGCCAAATATCAACGGGCGCCTAGTGGACACTTGTGGAACAGGCGGGGACAAAATAAAAACATTCAACGTAAGCACTGCAGCCGCCTTCGTAGTTGCCGGCGTGGGGGTGCCCGTGGCAAAGCATGGAAACCGTTCAGTGACAAGCAAAAGCGGAAGCGCCGACGTGCTTGAACGTTTGGGGCTGAGCTTGGAAACACCTCCTGAAAGGGTGAAGGAGGCCATAGAGCAGATAGGCGTAGGCTTCATGTTTGCTCCTGGCTTTCACCCAGCCATGAAGCATGCAGCAGGCCCCAGAAGGGAGATAGGCATAAGAACCGTGTTCAATTTTCTAGGCCCTTTAACTAATCCAGCCTCAGCAGACGCCCAAGTTTTAGGGGTCTGCGAGGCTCGGCTTGTAGGGAAAGTGGTCCAAGTTTTGAAGGGTTTAGGCCTAACAGAAGCCATGGTTGTCCACGGCTTGGACGGGCTTGACGAGATTTCCACGGTGGGCAGAACGCTTATAGCGTGGCTTAGGGACGGCGAAATCAAAACGTTTGAGGTTGCTCCCGAAGATTTGGGCGTTAAACAGTCAAGCCTAGAAAGCATACTTTGCACCGGCGTTGAGGAAAGCGCGGAAACAACATTCCAAGTGCTTTACGGATGCCTAAGCCCAGACCACCCGAAGAGAAGCCTCGTAGCCGTTAACGCGGCAGCCGGCCTTATCGTCGGCGGGAAAGCCGACAACTTTGCATATGGCCTTGAGCTTGCCCAAGAATCAATTGAAAGCGGCTCCGCCTACAAAAAGCTCAAACAGCTTGTCAAGTTTTACGACGGCAGCAAACCCGAAAGGCTTGAGGAACTGGAGGCCAGATATGGCTGACTTAATGGACACCCTTGTCAAGGAAGCCCTTGAAAGGCTGAAAAACGGATATTATAGGACAGCCATACACCTAAACGTTCAGAAGCTAAGCTTAAAAAACGCAGTAATCAACTGCCAACATGCCCCGATAATAGCGGAAATAAAGCCCTCCTCGCCTTCACGTGGATGTCTTAGGCATATAACAAGCCCAAGGGATATGGCAAAGGCTATGGAAGCCGGCGGAGCCGTCGGAATCTCAGTTTTAACTGAGCCAAAGCGGTTCGGGGGATCCCTTCAAGCCTTAGCCCAAGTAAAGGAAAGCGTTGGTATACCAGTGTTGATGAAGGACATAATTGTTGACAAAGCGCAAATTGAGGCAGCAGCCCACATAGGCGCTGACGCCGTGCTGCTGATACAAGGCGCCGTTACAGGTAAGGTTGACAAGCTTATAGATTTTGCCCACTCCCTTGGGCTTGAAGTTCTCCTTGAAACCCACACCATTGGAGAGTTTAAGGCTGCGCTGGAAACGGAAGCCGACATGATAGGGATAAATAACCGAGATCTCAAAACCTTGAAAGTTGACTTGAACGTTACAGCTAGAATATTGGCGGAAACACGCCCAACTGGAAGGATCGTGGTGAGCGAAAGCGGAATAGAAAACGCTGACCACGTGAGGTTTCTCTGGCGGTGCGGCGCCAACGCGTTTCTAGTTGGATCTTCCATAATGCTCGCCGAGGATGTTGGAAAGAAGGTTAGGGAGCTCGTGATGGCGTTATGAGAAGGGTTAAGGTGAAAATCTGTGGAATAACCCGCATGGAAGATTTGGAAGCCGCCTGCAAGGCTGGCGCGGACATGGTTGGATTCGTTGTTGACGTTCCATCATCGCATAGAAGCCTAAGTCTGGAAAAGGCTGAAAGCTTGTTCAGGCTTATGCCAGAAAACGTGAAAAGCGTGCTTGTAACAGTGCCCAAAACTCTGAACTGGCTTGTTAAAGTCTGCAAGCGTCTAAAACCCGACATAATACAGCTTCACGGCGAAAAAATTAAGGGCTACCTTGCCGTGAAAAGGATGATTCCCGACATATTTTTAGTTGGCGCTGTTCAAGTGAGAAAGGACAGCGAACCTTTGGAAAGCGCTTTGGAAATAGCTGAATTTTTCGACGGAGTGCTTGTTGACTCGTATAAGATGGGCGCCTACGGCGGAACAGGCATTATTCACGACTGGAGTGTTAGCAGAAAGTTAAGGGACGCCGTTTACCCTAAGCCTCTAATATTGGCTGGAGGGTTAAACCACCAAAACGTTAAAAAAGCCATAAAAACGGTGGCGCCCTACGCCGTTGACGTTTCAAGCGGGGTTGAAGCCGCGCCGGGCGTGAAAGACCTTAGACTTATTGAGGCTTTCATCAAAGCGGTCCATGAAACAGTTCTAGAAGACGACGACTATGAAGGTTTAGACTGGTGAAGAGGGATATGAGAGGAAGGTTCGGCATGTTCGGTGGAATGTACGTCAGCGAGGTTCTGGTGCACGCGCTCCTCGAGCTTGAGGAAGCCTTTGAACGCATACACCCAACAGAGGAGTTCCAAAGAGAATTTCACGGGCTGCTTAGGGATTACGGAGGCAGACCTACACCACTTTACTACGCCAGAAACTTCAGCAAGCACGTGGGGTTTAAGGTTTACCTTAAACGGGAGGATTTACTCTGCGGAGGATCCCACAAACTTAATAATGCCATAGGCCAAGCGCTTTTAGCCAAAAAAATGGGAAAGAAACGTCTCATAACCGAAACCGCTGCAGGTCAGCATGGCCTTGCCACAGCCATGGCTGGCAACATTTGCGGCTTAAAAACCGAAATATTCATGGGTGTCAAAGACATCGAAAGGCAAGCCTCCAACGTGAAGAAAATGCAGCTTTTAGGCGCGAAGGTTAAGCCCGTCAAAACTGGTGCAGGAGTCCTCAAAGACGCGGTTTCAGAAACCTTGCGGGAGTGGGCTGCATGCTCTAGGACAACCCACTATCTGATGGGTTCAACGGTTGGGCCGCACCCGTTCCCAACCATAGTGGCAACGTTCCAAAGCGTTATAGGCATGGAGCTTAAGAGGCAGATTCTCGAAAAGGAAGGACGCCTGCCAGACGCTATAGTTGCATGTGGAAGCGGGGGAAGCAACGCCCTAGGCGCCTTCAAACCCTTCATAGAAGAAAAAAGTGTTAGGTTATACTTCGTCGAGGGCGGTGGCGAAAGCCTAGGCGCAGAAAACAGCGCAGCCGCCTTCCAGCTTGGAAGCCCCGGAGTGCTTCACGGATGTCTCTCCATAGTTATGCAGGACATGTGGGGGCAGATTAGGCCTTCCAAAACAAGGGCGGCCGGACTAAACTATCCTGGAAGAGGCCCTGAAATCGCCTATCTCTGTGAAATAGGCCGCGTTAAACCTTGCTACGCTTTCGACAAAGAAGTCTTTGAAGCTGTGCGAGTAATGTGCCGAACGGAGGGGTTAATTCCCGCCCTTGAAACAGCCCACGCCGTAGCCTACGTTTTAAACCACCCTGAAGAATTCAGCCCAGACGATGTGGTGGTTATAAACTTTTCAGGAAGAGGCGACAAAGACATAGACACAATTCTGAGGCATTTCTATGGATCCGCTTGAAAGAAAGTTTAAGGAATTAGAAGGGAGAGGCGAAGGCGCCCAAATGACTCACGTTTACTACGGGGACCCTTCTGAAGAGTTTTCCATAAAACTTATTGAAACTTTGGCTCAAAACGGCGCCGACATAATTGAGCTTGGGATACCTTTTTCTGACCCAATAGCTGACGGCCCAGTCTTTCAGGCAGCTTGCGAAAGAGCGTTAAACGCTGGGGTCACGCCCCCAAAATGCATAGAAGCAGTAAAAAGGCTTAGAAAAGCGGGGTTGAAAACACCCATAATCATAACCACATACTTTAACATTCCATATGTGATGGGTTTCGAAAAATTCCTCAGCATGATAAAGGAGGCTGGAGCGCAAGGTCTTCTGGTTCCAGACATGCCAATAGAAGAGGCAGAACCCTACTTGAATATGGCGGCAAAAACGGGGTTGCACTTGATACTTCAAGTGGCGCCAACCACGTCGGAAGAAAGGCTTAAAAAAATTGTGGAAGCTGCCACTGGCTTCATTTACCTAGTAAGTCTGGAAGGTGTAACGGGATCAAAACTAACCAATCCAAACACAACTTTCAAACTCATAAAAAAGGTGAAAGCCCAAACCCAAACGCCTGTGATGGTTGGATTCGGCATTTCAAAACGGGAACACGCAAAGACCATTGTTGATGCGGGGGCGGATGGTGTTGTGGTTGGAAGCGCTTATGCAAAAATATACTCTAAAAACTTGCAAAATCCTTTTGCAATGTTGCCTGAAATAGCCCGCCTTTCAAGAGAAATAAAGACGGGGTGCATAAAACAAAACTGGATGAAAACTAGGGCAACTTCAAGCTTTTTCGGAGAATGAAATTTCTTTCTAGAGTTTTTCTGAGGGTTGTGGCTGAATAGTTTAATATATAAAGGGTTGAAATTCTTAAATGGAGGGTAGAGGGAAACTTTTGCCCTTCGACGACTCTTTAACCGTTGCGCTTACCATAATAACCTTAGGAACGATAATCACATGTTCCATAATAGTTTATTCCATGAGGAAAAAACTGCGCGGGGAAGTATTGGAAGCATCTGCCAAGAAGGAGACTGGCGAAGTGGAAACGAAGGCTTTGCCGTTCAAAATTGTAAAGACGGTTTCTCCGGAGGAGGCTGCAAAAGCCAGGGAGGAGCTGCGGATATTGGACTTGGAAAGGGAGATTTTGAGCGATGCTATAAGAAAGCTTTACGAGGCTCACGCTGAGGGTAAAATAACTGAAGAAGAGAGGGATAAGCTTGCCCAAACCTATAAGGAGAGGATGATGATTGTTAAGGAAGCCATTGCGAAGGACGAGTCCCTTGTGGCTTTGCACGAGCTTGAGGCTATGCAGGAAGACTTGATAAAACTTTTCAGTGAGCGCTTCGACGAGATAAATGCAAAAATCGAGGAGCTCCGCTCAAAGGTTGAGGCTAAACCCATAAAGGAAATAGCCATCCCGGCAGCTAAGCCGGCAAAAACCGTGGCGGAAGAGGAAAAGCCGGAAGCTGAAGCTGAAGAAAAAGCCAAAAGAAGGCGTAAGCCACCCGCTGCCAAGCCGCCTCCACGGACAGAAGCTGAAAAACGCATAGAGGAAATCCGAGCTGAGGTGGAAAAGGTTCTGGAAAGGCTGGGGCAGATGGAAATTGAAACCTAAAAGTGAAGAGGTGGAAAAAGCCAAAAGAAACGCGGCTCTAGAAGCCGTAAAACATGTTAAAGATGGCTTCATATTGGGACTTGGAAGCGGCAGCACAGTTGCCTATGCCGCCGAAGAAATTGGAAGAAGAATAAAAGCAGAAAACCTGCGGGTGAAGGTTGTTCCAACTTCATATCAAGCGTTTATCCTCGCGGTTAAAAATGGCATTCCAACAACAACCTTGGAGGAACACCCCACGCTGGATTTAACGATTGACGGGGCAGACCAAATAGACGAAAACCTAAACTTGATAAAAGGCATGGGCGGCGCTCTAACTCGTGAAAAAATAGTGGCCGCCGCGTCCAAAACCCTAATAATAATCGCGGATTGGAGGAAGAAAGCCAAATTTTTAGGAGAAAACAGTCAACATGTTCCCATAGAGGTGTTGCCCTTCGCCGCATCCCTTGTAAACCGCAAAATAACCATGCTTGGAGGAAAACCCACTTTAAGAGAAGGCTCTGGAAAAGTCGGACCGGTCGTGACGGACAACGGCAACTTCATAATTGACGCGGATTTCGGGTTAATAAAAAACCCAGACGAACTGGAAAAAATGTTAAAAACAATCCCCGGAATAGTTGAAACAGGCCTTTTTGTAAACATGGCTGACGTAGTTTACCTTGGAAGACCGGATAAAATTGAAAAGCTTGAGCGAAAGAAATAACAAGAAACACTTCAACTTGAATATTGAAGAGGATGCACCGGGGTGCGAGATTTCTCTTCCTTTAATGTCTCTTAACAGAACCACAAAAGTATGTTGCATGTGTATCAGTGGAGCTTTCTTTTGTATCTCAGAATAATGGTCGTTGTTGTTATTGCTGTAAGTGCTATACATCCGGCTATGAGAAGTGTTTTCCATGGAGGCTCACGGTTATTTTCTGGCGGGTTTTGTGACGGAATCATTTGACTTGATGTTTTCAAACCAAAACTTGGATCATGGGTTAATTTTTCATCAACATGAGGATAGCTCAATTGAATTCCCACCGTAGTGCTATAATTGTATGTTGGAGGGAAAATGTGATAGCCCGTTCAATCCATGGAACAATTACTCCAATTGGGGGTGACTGTTGAGTTATCTATCTCGCATCTTCCACCAAAATCAAAGAAGCCTTTGACACTATCATTGACTACCAACAAAATTGTTGTCGAATTAATCTTACGAGGTCCATTTATTAAGTTAGCATCCACCGTTTCTGCATTCATCGTCACTTTCACTTTCTCTCATAGAGGTATACCGCATTGAAAATTCAATGAAAAGGCGAGATTTCGCACTACTTGCTGTGAAGTTTTCTATGCTAAAGTCTGTTTTTAAGCTTCCGTTGAAAGGAAAATAGTGGAATGAATATTTTATAGGCACAAGGATCTCTCCTTCAGGATATGAACTTGGGAACCCTTCTCCTAGCCGTAGATGTGAGAATGCGAGCCCTGCATCCCCCTTTACTTCCAAACTTCAACTGGCAGATAATACTCAACGGCATATCCACCCGTATTATTCACAAATGCCACCGTTGAAATTTCCTTCCCGTGGAATTCAAATCTGAAAGACAAGTTGCCGTTAGGCGTGAGGCTATTAATGAAACATCCAGCATCTGTTTGAACCACTTCCAACCAACTGTTTTCCTCTACAGCAAGTGTTTGTTTAAAATATGAGGAAAACACACTCAAAAATAAGCAGACATATAAGATGATGACTGCACCCGCTTTATACTTTGCACTATTCGCCAAACGCATGGCCGACCTAATAAAAACTTAAATTCCCTATTATTTAAAGAGTAACCCTAAAAGAGTCCACTCTTGTTTCTACTCCAAACACCCAAAACCTTTCAGAATTTCAATAAAACTATCCGAGAATTTAGAACTAGAAATGTAAACACTCTAACCACCATAATTTTGTTTACTTTCCTTCAAAGTTTAGCTAATGTTCTTTTAGTCATCGCTGATGGCATTTGATCTGCAGAGGTAAACCTTAGTCTGAAGTAAGAAGCCGCATACTCTTATTAGGCGCGAGAGCCTTTCGAGGCTTGTTTCAATTACTGCTTTCATGTAAGCTTCAAATATGTATGCGAGAAAACGGACTACTATTCTTTAGAAAACGCAATTACGCGGAAAAGTATGGGAGTCATGGAAAAATTTGCAGGGTTGCCCTAGCCTGGTAGGGGGCAGGCCTGCTAAGCCTGTGGCCTGTTCCTGCACCCCGCGCCACTTAAGTTTTATCGCTTATTGCTTTTTCTTTAAGTGTTTGTCGAAAAAGGCGATCATTATTTGAAGGATTTCTTTGATACTGGGTTTTATTTCCGCGTTAGGTGGAACGGGTAGAAACATGTGTCCAGCGTTTTTCACTTTTATCAGGGTTGCTTCCACTCCTGCCTCTCGGAGGGCGTTGTAGAGCAGTTCAGACTGGCTGAAGGGCACTATTTCGTCGTTTTCGCCATGTATTATGAGGAAGGGCGGGGCCTCTGGGGTTACATACGTTATTGGGTTAGCCATCCTAACGATTTCTGCCTTCTCTTCTAGAGGTCCTCCAACAAGCATGCATTCTGGCGAATAAAGCATATTGCGGCCTTTACTCAACTTGAAAAGGTCTGTTGGCCCGAAAAGATCAATAACTGCATTAACTCGGCTTGAATAGCCTTCCCAGCACCCTTCTCCTTCAAGCTCTGATACTCCGCCGCTTGTTCCGAGAAGCGCCGCCAGATGGCCGCCTGCGGAGTCGCCCCAAACCCCTATTCTATCAGGGTCTATTTTCAACTCTTCAGCATGAGCACGTAACCACCTTACAGCAGCTTTGCAGTCATGAATCTGCGCGGGAAACGTTGCCTCCCAGCTTAAACGGTACTCAATGCTTATGGTGAAGTACCCGTGCGCTGCAAAGGGATAATTCATCGGCCCCCTATGGTCTCCCTCAATCCAAGCTCCCCCATGAATATAAACAATTGCAGGTAGACGCTCTCTCTGCATTCCCTTCGGTCTGGCAATGTTAAGTCTTAACTTGCGGCTACCCTTAACACAGAAAACAACGTCTTGAATTTCTTCAACATTTTCGCAAGGTACATCATCGAACAAGTTAAACCGCATCATTAAGATAACATCACCTTTGTTTAGCTATAACATTTTCTGCCAAAGTCCTAGAAAAGCTTTAGTTTCAGCACAAACTTTAGGGCGAAAAATGGTTTTTGAGTAGAAATTTTTCTAAATTTTCCAGAAAATTGTTTCTGGGAAGCTTTAAATATTTAGGGTGACCGTAAACTTTTTGGCTTAAAGTGGAGGAGGGGAAATGGAGAAGGCTAAAGTCTGCATTGTGACTGCTTTTCTGCTAATTCTTCTGCCGACAGTTGTATGCTATCCTTTGCAGGTCTATGCCGAGCCGCGGGAGTTCACTCCTTATTATGAGCTTGAAGGGATTCTTACCGAAATAGCTGAAACCAGTGATAGGGTTATAAGTGGTTTGCACAGTTGACCGTAAACTATCCTGAAAAAGCCAGATGGTTTGTGGAAAAAGGCATAGTGGACTATAAGGCCACGATCTATATCCACGGAAGCATCCATGGCAATGAGATGGCTGGAACAGACGCATGCCTAGACATTATAAGGCTGTTAGCTTACGATAACAGCCATGAAGTTCAAAACATACTGGAAAATGCCATCATAATCATCAATGTCTGCGCAAATCCTGATGGGAGAATCGCTAACAGAAGACAGAACGACAATTATTTCGATTTAAACAGAGATTTTATAACGGCGTCTCAGCCTGAAACTAGGCTAACTATTCAGAAAGTTTTTCTTGAATGGACGCCGCTTGTGACCTTGGACTTTCATGGCTACATGGGACCTGACTGGGTTCTCATCGAGCCTTGCACACCACCCCATAATCCCAACACAGAGTTTGATATTCTGATAGAGAGCATTTGTATCCCATGGCTTTGGAGATGGAAGCCGCCCTCGAAACAATAAACATTTCAACGGTGATACCCTATAGAGATTGGCCTGCTGAGTGGGATGATTATCCGCCAATCTTCACGCCAATGTATGGATTTTACCATGGATAGTATGGAATAACCTTTGAAACCGCCAGACCAACTCCCCCAGGAAGTGTTGAGACATCGATAAAATGTCACTACTTGGGTTCTTTGGCGGCGATAACTACGCCGTAAACCACAAGTATGAGATGTTCTGGGGGCAAACAGAAATATTCCTCAGAGGGATAAACCGTGGAAACGGCAGATTCCCCTACGCATACATTATACCCGTGAATCCAAAATTGCAAGCAGACTCGCTAGAGGCCGTGGACCTTGTGAACCATTTGATTTTCCATGGGGTTAAAGTGCATGAGGCTACGCATCCCTTTAAGGTTGGCAACACTGTTTATCCGAAGGGCACTTATGTCGTTTTAATGAACCAGCCGAGGAGCGGTCTTGCAAATACCATCCTTTGGGATGGAGAAAACCTTTCACCTCCACTGGACTATGGCCTAGATTATCCAATGTATGACATTTCCGGATGGAACTTCCCAGAGCTATGGGGAGTAACGGTGATTCCAGTTGAAAGCAAGTTCCATGCACATCTGAAACCCATCAAATGGGCAGATTATCCAAAAGGTGATATTGTAGGCTTTGGCAGTTGCTATTTCGCCCTCAAAGACAACACGAACAACGCTGTCAAAATGGTTAACAGACTTTTAGCCGAGGGAATAACCATTTACTGGACAACAGAGCCCTTTAACTGGTGTGGAACAAAATTTGAAACAGGAACATTCCTCATCCCAGCTAAAGATTTTCGAACAAAATGGATAGTGCAAAGAATCGCCAAAGAACTCCACTTAACGCTCTACAGAGTGGGTAATGTCAAAGTAAGTATACGACAAATCCATGAGCCAAAGGTCGCCATACTACTTGACAGCGGGATAGACAGAGCATCCTACGGCGCAGCAAACTTTGTTCTTAAAAATCTCGGATTCAACGTGGAAACCCTCAACTATGCCGCCATAAAGCGAGGAGCCTTACAAAACTATGACATTGTGATAGTACCAGATGGAACAAATAGAACAATTGCAAGTAGACTTGGAAGTGAAGGACTACAGAAACTAAAAAAGTTTATTGAAGCGGGAGGAACATATTTTGGCTACGGCGAGGGAGGAGGATCTCTAACAGCCATAACAAGCCTCATCAATGTTAAAGCCTTCTTCTCAGGAGATTACGGAGGCTACAATAACGGCGTAGTGCGAATAACATACACCAAAAATAGTCCGATAACCGCCTACTACCCATCGAATGGATATGCCTTTGTCTTCTTCCCAGTTTGGTTTGAAGCAGGCGAAGGCGCCGAAATCTTAGCAAAATACGCGGAAAAAGATCTTCTAGTCGCAGGATGGTGGCCGTACTACGATGTGACAGCCGCTGGACAGCCTGCCATTGTTAAAGGCAACTATGGAAGCGGAACCGTCATTCTATTGGGAATAGCACCCACATTTAGAGCCCACCCAGAAGCCACCTTTAGGCTGATGGCAAACTCAATATTCTTGGCAGCCTAAGACTAAATCGTCAACCCCCTTCTTTTTATATGCAGAAATTTTAAGTTCCCCATGTCTCCGTCAAGAAAACTTAATTAACCTATCATGTTTCTCTATTCTCTTAGCATTGGCAACGCCCTGGTAGTATAGCCCGGTCTAGTATAGGCGGCTGTCGCCCGCCCGACCCGGGTTCAAATCCCGGCCAGGGCGCCACGCTTCGATCCCAAATCTTTCATTCTTCTTTAAAGTTCAGGCGAACTTTTCGGGTAGTACAGAATAGTGTGGCAAAAGGGCTTCAGCAAGTATAAGGCATCACAAATGGGACCTTAACAACAGTGAAATGGCGTCCTTGACCAGTTTTCTTAGGAGCCCCCGTTTTCAATGCTCTTTTTATGGGGCGTCTGTGGTTTTTAGCGGTATTATGAAGATGGTTGATGCGACTACTATGGCGCCGCCGACGAGGAAGGGCAGGCTGATGTCTATTCCTGCCAGAAAACCGCCTATGACTGGACCGATTATCATGCCGATTGACCCGAACACTGACGTCATGTTAACGTCCTTTGCCCTTTGCTCGTCTCTTGAGTAAACCTGCATGAGGGTCTGTTGCGCAGGCGCCGATATCGAGGCGCCGATTATGTCATGGAGAAACCAGATTGCTGCCGCTGGAATCAAGCTTGGAATGACGGCAGCTAAAATATGGGGCAGCCCAGTAAGCATATTGCCAATCATAAACATTCTCTTATAGTTTACGTTTTTCTTTGCGTAGAGTTTGCTTGCAACAAACATTGGTATGCCGAAAGTGAAGTTGTGCAAGGCTAACACAATTGAAAGCGTTTGGGGGTCTAGCATGAACTTCTTTGCAAAGAAGAGGATGAAAACGAAGAACGTGTGACAGATTGCGAAGCCAAACTGGTTCAACAGGTTAAAAACGCATAGAATCTTCAGCTGCTTGTTTATGTCAAACCTATACGTTTCCCAAATGCTTTTTCTTTTAACCTTTGGTCTAACAGGTTCTTTCATAAGCTGGAAAAGCAAAAGAGCCCCAAGCAACATAAGGCTTAAAGAAATGAAGGAGCCTTGAAAACCCAAATAAAGCAGCAAGGAGCCAGCCGCTAAAAATCCGACACCGCTGAATGTAAACTCTAAACCTTGAATTCTCGCGATGATTTTAGCATAGCCAACCTTGACATGCTCATAGATCAATGTTGAATGAACAGTCATCCTTGTTTGAACCCCAATGTTGTCCGTGATTCTAACTGCGGTCAGCTCCCAAACATCCCTCAAAAATGATGTAAAGAACGTGGAAATTGAGTTCAGAAGCAATGCGGCGGAATAAACGAGTTTTCTTCGCCACACGTCACATTGCACGCCGATGAAAATCATTACAAAAAAGGCGACAAGCCCGGAAACTGAGAACATAACTCCCATTATTGGAAGGGATATTTGGAGATAATCGATGTATAGGGTGAAGAGCAGTCCAGACATTCCGCTACAAAAACCAACAACAGCCGAAACCAACGCAATAACTTTAACGTCTCTATTCAAAGGCATTCTCCGTTTTCCCACTCAATAAACAAAAGATGCAAATATGCCTTTTGTACATGGCTTAAAAATTTTAAAGAGTCCAAGCAGGCTTTTTAGGTTTCAAAGGCTTCCATAACAATTAAATAATAATTTCCTTTTATTTATTCGCGGACGTTGAGGAAAATGAGCGAAACAAAGTATGGAAAATACATAATAAAGGAGCCATTAGAAAACATTCGAGGATTTCCCAGCGTTCACGCATGTGGACATGAAGAATGTTTTATAGGCCTTCCCGGGTTTCCGGCGGATTTCCAACTTATATATGTTACAGAGCCGCACACCATGGCGGGTAGCTCTCACTGGCACGATGTAGATGAAATTCTGTTTATTTTGGGCGGCAATCCAGCGAACTTCTTTGAATTTGACGCGGAAATCGAACTCTATCTAGGCGAGGAAAAGGAAAAACACATAATTGAAAACACATCGCTGGTTTATGTTCCTAAAGGTTTGCCCCACGGTCCAATTGTAATCAAGAGGGTGAATAAACCATTCCTCTGGGGCCACATTCTTTTTGCGCCAAAATACACAAGTGTGGGACATCAAGTTCCACCGCATACCCATCGAATACGTTTTTCGCGGGAAGAAATTCAGCGTTTACGCGGCCGTTAGCATTCTAAACTATTTTCAAATCAAACTTTTTCTTTCATTACCGTCACCTCAATCGGTTGATGAATCTTTGCTTTCTCATCTCGTTAAGAAGCTTCTTGAAATGGTTGTTCAAATCAAAGTTTTTAAGAAGATTGTCGTGATATAATATTCCATGTGTGAACATTTATGATCAAGCTTTTGGCCCCGGTGGACAAGGCTGAGGAGGCAGAGGAATTAATTAGGGCGGGGGCTGATGAGCTTTACTGCGGGGTTTTATGGCGTGAATGGCTGCTTAAATACCCTGTAGCCGCATTAAACCGGCGGCCTTCTCCGATAGCCAACCTCAAATCGTTCGATGAGTTGAAGAAATGCGTAGAAATCGCCCATTCCTATGGTGTTTCCGTAAATTTAACCATAAACGAACATTACTACACGGCGGAGCAGTATCCCCTACTCTTAAAATTTATAGAGAAGGCGCTTGACACTGGCGTAGACGCCTTTATCGTTTCTGATTTAGGGCTGCTCTTGACACTGAATGAAATGAGTGTAGGCGTTAAAATTCATGTTAGCACGGGCGGCGTAGCTTTCAACTCTGAAGCCGTAAACTTTTATCGGGAGCTTGGAGTTTCAAGGGTGCAGTTGCCTAGACATCTCACACTAGGGGAAATCGGTGAAATTTGCCGCGAAACCTCAGACGTTGAATTGGGCGTTTTCATACTCAACTCAAAATGCGCCAACATAGATGGTTTCTGCACATTTATGCATTTTTCCTCGCAGGACCCAATGTTCCACAACGCGTGCATGTTGCCATATCAAGTCTATGTTGAATCCGCCGAGAACGATGAAAAAAAGATAGTGGCGGGTGTAAGACAAAAGGTCTGGGAACGATTCCACATAGATGACCGCCCATGTGGGGCATGTGCACTCTACGAATTCAACGAGTTTGGTTTAGACTACGTTAAAATTGTCGGCCGCGGATATCCCACACTCAAGAAAATCGTGGATATAAAATTCATTCGTATGTTACTGGACCTTTTGAAAAACAATCCGTCCCGGGAAGAATTCAGAAAGGTGACTCGTCAACTCTACAGTCGGATCTATGGACGTCCATGCAGAGTTATCATGTGCTATTATCCCGAAGTGATGAAGAATGGAGAAGGCAATCTACATAACGAAACTTTGTGAGTTGCCGCAGGAAAAGGAAAACAATGATTTTTCGAGAATTTACTTTGGAAACGAGTTCTGCGAGAGGCTTTTACCCACCTCAGAGGAGCTTAGGGCAGTCATCGATTTTGCCACGGAACGCAAAATGGAATTCACATTAGTTACTCCCTATGTCACTAATAAGGGCCTTGAAAGGCTGGAAAAGCTTCTCAGCCTATTGGCAAAGGAGACAAGCGCCGAGGTAGTATTCAATGATTACGGCGTTTTAAGGCTTCTTTTACGGAAGTTTGGTGGCTTAGAGCCCGTCATGGGACGGTTGCTAAATAAAATGAAGCGTGGGCCGCGGCTGATGAATTTGATCGGGATGCTGCCTGAAACATCACTCGCCTACTTTAGGGGATCCAGCATCGAAGTTTCAGCGTTTCGCAATTTCTTATCGAAAAATGGAATTAACCGAGTGGAACTCGACAATCTGCTCCAAGGCATAAGCTTAAACCTACCCAAGTTTGGCTTTTCAGCCTCGCTTTACATTCCCTATGGTTACATCACAACAACAAGAAATTGTCTAGCAATTGATTGCGATGTCCATGGAAAAGAAGATGTGGTTGGCATATTCCCATGCAAAAAAGAATGCCAGCGATACACATTTTACCTAAAAAGCAAAGCGATGCCAATAACCCTCATAAGAAAGGGAAACACTATCTTTTTCAAAAATGAGACAATTCCCAAAAATCTAGACGAAATAGGCATAGATCGAATAGTTTACGAGCCAAACCTACCTCTGTAACATTATCGCATCTTTTGACCGGATTTAGACGTCTGAAAAGTCTTATAAAGATACTGGTACAAAATTTTGATTTGGTTGGGGGACTCATCTGGGCTTACCTACAATTGCGTATAAAATGATTGAAGACGTTGTTGGTCCGGAAAATGTAAGTGATGACCCCGCCGTTATTGCTGCGTACCATCGAACCGAGGAGGGGCCGCCGCGAAATTATCCTCCAGCTGCAGTCGTTATGCCAAAAACAACAGAGGAAGTATCGGCGGTGGTTAAAATATGCAACAGATACAAAATAAGGTTTTCATGCTTCGTCACAATGCAGACCGCGTGTACTGAACCTAACATGCTTCTTTTCGACCTTAAAAGAATGGACAGAATCATCGAGATAAACGAGAAGGACATGTACGCCATTGTAGAGCCGGGCGTCACAAGAGCCGCGCTTGCAGTTGAATGTTTCAAACGTGGACTTCAATATCCCGCTGCAAGCGTGGTGGGATCAGCGCTTGTTGGCGCCATAGCCAAAGGCATTGAGGGCCACGGCTATATGGCTAATCGCTTCTCCGACGGTCGAAGGCACGGATTGGCCGCTGAGTGGGTTACACCAACTGGAGACATCGTCCGTTTGGGTTCTCTCGGCTTGGGCGCCGGATGGTTCTGTCCAACAGGGCCTGGTCCTGGACTGGACGGCCTCCTGACGCGCTCCGGCATGGGAATAGTCACCAAAATAGCTGTTCAGTTGTATCCTTGGTGGGGGCCCCGCGAGCTTGAGGTGGAGACGCTTATACATCCCAAGACAGGCGCGTTTGTTTATAAAACTAGGCTTCCAAAGGACAAGTTTAAGCTTTTAATGTTTCAGATGCCGGGAATCGATGAGCTCGGCTGGGAGGCTAGCATTAAAAATTTGGCTGATGCCCTCTACGAAATAGGAAAGGCGGAGGTAGCTACGTCCGTCTTTAAATACTTTAATTGGCCCATGATGATTGAAAGCTGCACTACAGTTGAAGAGGCTTGGGAAAAAATTGTTAGCGGAATATATCAAAAGGCAACTTCCCGAATGATCAACGTTTTTATTGAAGCTTGTTGTCCAGAAGACTTGGAATATCAAGAGAGGGTAATTAGAGAAATTATTTCTGAATTTAACGGAAAGGAAGCGCCTAGGGAATTTTATGAGGATGGATGGGAGCAGGGAAAAACCTTAACGTTTGACCAAGCCACCATCAGCATTTTGCTTGGCATATCCAGCTGCCGCGTCCAGAAGTTTGGCGGATTTGTCAGCACAGCATGTGGCCTTGACTCGATTGATACCATGGTAAGGTGGGGAATGGCCATTCCAGAAATAAGAAAGGAATACGTGGAGAAAGGCCTAATCACCGATACCTTAGACAGCTACTGGATCGTACCAACCGAGTATGGACATATGGCATGCACTGAAAACCTGATTCTGGGCGATCCGACACTTCCAGAATCAAGGAAAGCAATGGAAGAGTACGCTTTCAAAATGATGGAGAGAAACCTAAAGGAGAGGTTTCCAGACGTTATGTTTCGTTTCGGAGCCTACGGTGATGAAACCGTTAAAAAGCTTGGTCCCCTCTACAGTAACTTCCACTTATGGCAGATGAAGATTAAGAAGGCGTTTGACCCCAACTCGGTGGCGAATCCGAAATTCTACGTTATACCCGAAGAATAGGGAGGTTAAGGCCACGACCAGCATTTTGGAACGTGAAGTTTTGATTGATAAGTTGGCGGAAATAGTTGGTTCAGAAAACGTTGTAACAATCGATGAGGCGCTTGAAGAGTTTTCACGAGACCACAGTTTTGTAAAACCAGTAAAGCCACTATGCATTGTATATCCAAAAAACAAAGAGGAAGTTAAAAGGATAGTGCGTTTCGCTAACGAACACGAGATCCCTTTAGTGCCCGTCAGTTCTGGGCCTCCCCACCTTCGCGGTGACACCGTTCCCAGAGAAGGAGGCATAATTCTAAATTTCAGCAAAATGAAGAAAATACTGAAAATCGACACTCGAAACCGGACCGTAATAGTTGAGCCAGGGGTAACCTTCGGCGAGCTTGTTCCCGAACTTGAAAAGCATGGCTTAAAACTTAACATGCCTTTGCTTCCACGCGCCTCAAAATCCGTTCTGACAAGCTATCTGGAAAGGGAACCACCCCTAATGCCTAAATATCAATTTGACTACGTGGACCCCCTCCTTACAATGGAAGTTATCTTTGGAACAGGCGACGAGTTCAGGACGGGAACCGCGTCTGGTCCAGGCTCACTGGAGGAGATAAACGCGGACATGGTCAACCCATTTGGGCCTGGCGACGTAAAGTACTTCAAGCTTCTCTCAGGCGCACAAGGCTCATTCGGCATAGTTACATGGGCAATGGTGAAGGCTGAAGTAGCGCCAAAAGCCCGAAAAATTTATTTTATCCCCTTCGAGAAGGCCGAAGACACCATAGAACCGATGAATCGGCTTTTAAGGTACGGCGTTATGGGAAGCGTAGCTGACGAAATCTTTGCGTTAAACAACTTTAATTTGGCGGTTATCCTCGCCGATAAATGGCCTGACGACTTTGAAGCCTTAAATAAGAGTTTGGCTCCGTGGACCGTGGTTCTATGTCTCGGCGGTTACCGAAGAGCTGAAGAAAGAATTAAGGTTCAGGAAAAATGCCTTATGGACATAGCGCAGGAGCTTGCGTTTGAACCTACCCCCTACTTGCCAGGCGCTCCCGGGAAAGAAAAATTGTTAATACAACTATTATCTAGGCCTTGGGAGAGGGAGCCCTACTGGAAATTAAGGGCGAAAGGTTCATGCGCTGAAATATTCTTTTTGGCTCCGCCAAGTAAGGTAACGCAGTTTCTACATGTCGTGCCTGAAGTTGCCGCAAAACATGGATGTGACATTTCAAGCATAGGCGGATACATTCAGCCCATAGTGCAGGGCCACGCCTATCATGTGGAATTCGACATTCCCTATGACCTGTCCGACGATAAAGAAAAGGAGATAGCCCAAAAAGTTTTCATGGAGGCAAGTGAGGAACTAATAAGGCTGGGCGCCTTCTTCAGCAGGCCATACGGCGCATGGGCCGACATGGTGTACAGCCGTTACGCGGAAGGAACATCCATCATCCGGAAACTCAAGGACATATTCGATCCTAAACATGTTCTTAATCCGGGCGTTTTATCCATCATCTAGGAGGATGAAAAATGTCTCTTGAAAAATATAGACGCGACATACTATGTTGTACCCGCTGCGGATTCTGCAAGGTAATCTCCACACAGAAACAAAAAAGCTGGAAATATAATCGGGCGTGCCCCATTCATAAAAGATATGGATTTGACGCTTACTCCGCACAGGGCCTACTATATATAGCACATGAAATTCTGGGAGGTCGCCTTAACTATACAGAAAAACTGAAAGAAATAGTCTATTCCTGTACTACATGCGGCTACTGCGACTATGCATGTAAATGGGTGCACGCCAACGCTGAAGTTCTAGACATAATACTTGAACTAAGAGCCAAGCTTGTCCAAAACGGAGTTGGCCCGATGTCTAACCACAAAGCAATCGCCGAAAACGTTGCCCTGCACCATAACCCCTACGGTAAACCACATATAGACCGTTTTAAATGGATGCTTGATGAGACGGAACCATCTGAAAAAGCGGAGATCCTCTATTTTGTAGGTTGCACAACCGCCTACCTAAAGCCTGAAATTGCCAAGGCAACCGTGAAAATACTTGAATCCGCCGGGGTAAGGTTCACCATGCTTGGAGAGGGCGAACAATGCTGCGGCGCGACTTTGTGGAGGACAGGCCAAAGGGGACAGGCCAAAAAACTGATGGAACACAACCTTGTCGCCATCAAGAAAACCCACGCTGAAACACTGCTAGTCAGCTGCGCGCATTGTTATGGAACCTTCAAGCGGGAATACCCAAAAGTGGTTGGAAATTTAGGCTTTCAAGTGATGCATGTAAGCGAACTTTTAAAGAAGCTTTTAGAGGAGGGCCGGCTAAAGCTTACACGCAAAGTAGCCTTGAAGGTTGCCTATCATGATCCATGCTTGCTTGGGAGACTTGGCGAAACCTACATTCCATGGGAAGGCACCGTTAAAATGCTAGGCGTAAGGGAACCTCCAAAAACATGGCTTTTCGGCTCAAAAGGAATTTATGACCCTCCCAGAGAAGTGTTACGGGCCATACCCGGGATAGAACTTGTAGAGATGGAAAGGACTAGGGAATATGCATGGTGCTGCGGAGCCGGAGGTGGCGTTCTAGAAGCATTTCCAGAGTTGGCCCTTTGGACGGCGAGAGAAAGGATAGGCGAGGCAAAAGATGCAGCAGCCGATGCAATAGTGTCTTGTTGTCCACGATGCGCCATAAACTTCGAAAATGCAATCAAACACGAAAAGGCAGATCTAGCCTACTACGACTTGACAGAACTAATACTTAAGTCGCTTTAACCACGATAAAAGAAACACAAGCCCCATACTTTTTCAGTCAATATTGTCAGCAGCATTTTCAACATAAAAGCATTCCATGTGCTATTGTAATAAACATTGTCGTCTAGAATATACGCATAAAATTGTTAGGCCTATTTCGCCGCGTAATAAAAACGTGTAATTTTTATGGCTCCTTTTGGACAAGTTATTTGGCATATCATGCATTTTCTGCATAATTCCTTATCTAACATTAGAACATAGCTTCGCAGGTAAATTTTCCTTTCAATTTTAAGTTCTTTTTGGCTGTTATTCTTTGTTATTTTTGGCCAAGAGGCATATTTTTTTGTTGCAACAACCTTGCTTTGGAAGGGCTTATACATGAAAAGCTTCTCAACTGTTTGTTTCCAGATGTTTGTTTCAGCCGAACCAGCCCTTACATGGTTTAACTTTATGTTTATGGCTCCGTCAACTGGACAAAAATTTTGGCAGGCTCCGCAGAAAATGCAGAATTCCGCTAAAACCTTAACTTTCCCCTCTTCGTCCATGTAAAGCGCGTTCACTGGGCATTGGTAGACGCAGAGATTGCATCCGGCTTGGCATCGCTCATTATGGATTTCAATTTCGCCATCGAAAAGTTTCTGAACATGTATGACTGACTTGCAAGCTGCCTCGCACCGCCCACACATCGGGCATTTGTTTAAGTCGTTTATGTAGGGAGGTGGATTTGACTCTTTAAACTGCAGCAGCTTTAAAGGACAAGCATCAACACAGATGCGTTCGCACAACAAGTTAACACGCATGCATGTTTCTACGTCGATTTCCAAATTCCTAATCAACTCAGGAAAAACTTTACTGTTAAGAACAGGATTTACACGTTTGTCATCAATGATAAGCCTAATCGCACCAAAAGGACACATAACCTCACATATACCACAGAAAACACATGATTCAGCATCGATGTCCACGATTACATCGGTGCATTTCATTGTTTCTTCTTTGGCTTCTGAACGTTGTTCGACTGCATTTTTTATTTTTTGCAGTTCACCTGTCACCCACATGTTTCCTTCAACTTTTCATTGTAACGTTTTTGATAAAGATTAAATTAAGTTTTTGACCATCCTGGGTTTTGCGAGCTCCTTCGATGAAACGACTTTCTGTTCGATCTCTTGCTGGACTTGAACTTCAACCCGCTTAGGCGGTGGTTGTGACATACCGCATGCGGCTCCTCGTCTACCGCGCTGTGAGCGGCTCTCGATGGTTAGAGCTCCTTTCCGCGTTTAATACGTTGCCTGCGAGAAGCCTACAACTTTAAGCCTTTAATTTCGAGCATAAACTTTCAATTTGGTTTCTAAATAATCAATTAATGGATGTGGGAAGATAAACTTTAATAGCGTCATAGGGCGTTTTTTCATTGATCATTGAGAGGTTCATCTAATGAACGAAAAAATTGAACAAAAAAACGAAAATAGTTCTACTGCGGCTTTAACTTCAACGGTTTTTGAAAACAATGAGTTCAAAACAACAGCTACGTTAATTCCCATTACACTCAACGTGAACGACAAACTATATCAGGTTCATGCAGCGCCAAATTGGACTTTGCACCAAGTTTTAAAGGACATTATAGGCATTGTTTCAGTAAAAGACATGTGCCTGGGTCATGGAGCATGCGGCAGCTGCACGGTGTTGCTTGATGGAAGACCTGTCCTTTCATGTTTAACTCTGGCAGTAGACTGCGATGGCAAAAAAATAGAAACTGTGGAGGGGATAGCCCGAAACCACCCGCTCATCGAAGCCTTTCTGAAACATTACTCCTTCCAGTGTGGCTACTGTACCCCCGGCTTCGTTATGACCGCCAAAGCCTTGTTGGACAGGAAGAGAGATGTAACCGCGGAGGACGTCATTAAAGCTTTGAGCGGAAACATTTGCAGGTGTGGAACATATCCGGCTGTTCTTTCAGCTGTTCTTGAAGCCGCGAAAAGATGAAACAAAAGGAGGGGACATGACTTATGGAGACTCGTAGAATTGGAAAGCCGTTAAAGGACAACCCATACTTCACCTTTATGACTTGGCGCTTTCCGGAGGACGAGGAATTCAGAATTATTGGGAAGCCTGTACCCCCCAAAGACTATGCAAAAGTCACAGGCGAAGCGGTTTACGTAAGGGACGTGAAGCTTCCTGGAATGCTTTACGCAAAGTGGCTGACTTCGCCGTACGCTCATGCAAGAGTGAAGAGCGTCGATATAAGCGAGGCGAAAAAGCTGCCGGGAGTTATAGACATACTTGTCTATAATGATCCCGACCTATACCCGCCGAGCTACCCTCAAGGCTTAGGTGCAGGTTGGAACATTAAAATCCCGGACTGGGCGTTCGTTCTGCCCTCGGAAGCTGTTTATGAAGGCCAACCGGTGGCGGTCGCGGTATGTGCAGATTCCCCGGAAACATGCGACGAAGCGTTAAAACGCGTTAAAATTGAATGGGAAATGCTGCCATTTGTCCTCGATCGCGACGAGGCGTTAAAGCCTGACGCTCCGATAACCCAATACTTCCGAGGGCAAAACGACAATGTGGTAAGGGAATTACCAATGTCTGAGGGAAAAACTGTTTTTGTTCAGGGCGATATAGAAGCCGGATTCAAAGAGGCCGATAGAATAATCGAGTTTGAAATAAAGTGCGGAGTAAATGTTACCGCTGGGGTTGAAGCATACGCCAGCATCGCTTGGTTGCATGATGACCATTTAGATTTATGGATTCGCAACCAGCTTCCACAAGGCATGGGATTGCCTGTTAGGTTTGCCGCGGAAGTGGCCGGCGTCCCATTGAATAGAGTTAGGGTTTATCAACGCTACTCGGGGGCAAGCTTCGGCGGGGTGACATTTCTTGGCACTGGTGCGATACCGACAATTCTGGCCACACTTTTTTCTAAGAGGACGGGCAGGCCGGTGAAGGTTTTAGCCGACTATACCCACTTTTCAAGTTTGACTGGTGAGGAGGAGGGTCGCTACACATTTAAGGTAGGCTTCAAAAACGACGGGACGGTAACCGCCATAAAAATACGTTCAAACGTGACGCATGGATATGCTGGATTAACCATACCCGGCAGCAAAAAGCTTCCAAGGGCAACAGCGGTTAAAAACATTTACTGCGAATCCGTCTATCCATACGTGAACAAAGCGCCCACCGTTTGTTATAAGCATGGAACAGCTGAAACAATTCCATTCATAGAAGTTTTCAACCGTGTCGCCGCCGAGCTTGGTATGGACCCAACCGAGGTGGCGCTCAAAAACGATGGATGTTACGGGCATCCAATGCATCCAGACATGGACGAAATTAAGAAGGAACAAGGATTCCCCGTTAGAGACAGCCTTAAAGAATGCATTGAAGCCGGGAAGAGGGCGATTGGTTGGGATGAGAAGTGGCATCCTCCAGGCGCTAAGAGACTGCCCAACGGCAAATATCATGGAATAGGCTTTGCGTGGACAAAGGAATGGAGAGCCGGCCCGGAGGTTCCATTTAGACATTACGCGTACGTATTTTTCAAAATGGATGGATCCGTAGTGATAAAAGGACAAAGAAGCATCGTTGGCGTTACGGAACCCACAACATATTGCCAAATATTCGCTGAAGAATCGGGGCTACGCTACGAAGATGTCAACTTTGACAACCAATTTCTAGAGGGGCCTATGATGACTCCCGGCGGCAGCGGGGGCCTCGCCTGGAACGCCGCAATCATGAAAGAGCTTGGAATAAAAACAAGACAGAAAATTTTAGAGGTTGCTGCTAAACATTTCGGCAAGAAGCCTGAAGAACTCACAGTGGAGGACAGCGTAATATATGAGAAGGCGAATCCACAAAACAAGATTTTGTTCAGGGATCTTGTCAGAAAATACTTCAGGGAGTTTCAAGACGGAATAGTGGGCGACGGCTTCCAGTATGTTAAAGGCATCGAAAATCCCCCGTCCCCGCGAAAAGTGTATTTCTGGGGGAGGCAGGTTGCCTTCCTAGAGGTTGAAGTTGATCCTGAAACAGGCGACGTAGACGTCAAAAAACTGGTCATAGTAAATGATGTTGGGAGAGTCATCAACCCTCATGGAGTTGCGGGTCAGCAGTATGGCGGAGGGTTTATGGGCCTAGGCCGAGCCATGACCGAAGAAATCATCTATGATCCATTAACAGGCGTTAAACTTAACGATGATCTAGTTCAGTACTATGTGCTTAGCATGGGCGACATTTTTCCAGTGGATTGCATAGCTGTTGAAACTAAGCTTGGCTACGGCGCGTATGGCAACCTTGGCATCGGCGAAAACCCCAACTGCCTCGTTCGAGGAGTGCTTCGCGCAGCAATATATAACGCGATAGGAAAATGGATAAATGAAGACCCAATAACACCGGATAAAATATTGAAGGCGTTAGGGAAAGCCTGACCTTCCAAAATCTAATTTTTATTTTTACAGGAAATCGACAAGAAAGCCTACGGTTTTAACCGTGGGATGAATTGTCGATAAGCTTAAATGTAGTTAGGGTGATTTCATGTTGAGCGAGTCGCTCATGAAGGTTAAGAAAACTATTAAGGCT
>Ga0272445_1000726_pt1 | contig 28827 bp, 42 predicted proteins | sample YNPCB0031_FD_194404 | JGI IMG/M metagenome (GOLD analysis project Ga0272445, IMG submission 194404) | Hot spring sediment microbial communities from Yellowstone National Park, WY, United States - YNP-CB-003-1 | ecosystem: Environmental > Aquatic > Thermal springs > Hot (42-90C) > Sediment... | reverse complement strand
GCTTTTTAAAGCCTTAAACATTAATGTAGAACCCTTAGTAAAATTTGAATCAAAATTGAAAGTATGACGCCGCTGAGCACGTACCAAACCCTGTCGCTGAGCTTGTCAAGCCTATCCTTGATAGTTTTAAGCGTACCCTCCATGTTCTCAGACTTCTGCTCAAGCCTAGCAACCCTCTCCCGCAACCCAGCAATCTCAACCATAACAGGATTATCGTCCTTCCCGCCAGTCAAAGCGACACCAAAACATGATACGCTGTTAGGCAATATTAATTTTACCTTACCAATCTCCTCAATATTGTCAATCTTACAAACAATGGTATGCGAAGAGCTACCAGCAAACAACATTCCAACAGTCAAATCACCTTTCTGAACAGGCGAGCTGGAATCTCCCCCTTGGCTGAAACCTTCACCCTCCACCAAAATACAGTCTTCAAAAAACGCCGTCCCGCGGCTATACTGCACATAGCCAGCCCAATCCAAATCCACCACAGTCCCCTCAGTATAGCTTGTCGTTCTCCCTATTTTCCAAAGTTTATCGCCAATTTCTGGAACACATTTGCCCCTAACAAGACCCTTATCTAAAACTTCCTGCTTCCACTCCACACAAGGCTTGAAAAAGCCAACATCAACCTTGTTAGCCTCAGCCTTACGAAAAAGCCTTACAAAACGCATAGCAAAACGCCTAAAAGGACAACTAAACTCCTCAAAACTAATAGGAACAAACTTATACAACTCACCAACCTTATCATCAGGCAAAACACCACCATCATAAGGCGAAGGCTGAAGAATCGCATCACCTATATCAGCCTTATTCTCCTCCGCACAGCAGTGATTATTCTGAGCCAATAAAACTTCACCTGTTTCAACATCCTTAAAAGCTAATCCAAGCGTACACGCAGTTCCCTTATAATGCATAGCTTATATTCCTGCCACTAAAGGGCGGTAACGTTTTTTTGGGTCAGACTGTAAGCTGACTATTCGCCCTATTTCTACCACGTCTGTTTTATATCCCCTTATTTCTGTTGGAATGATGTCTGCTAGGCTGAGCTGGGCGATTGGCACCTTCTTTTCAACGTAAATTCTTATACACATTTCAGAGTTGATGACTTTGCCGCCTTTAATTCGCGGCTTCAAAGTTTTACTGTAACCGTTAACATTTTTAAGCTTCAAAACCTTCTTCCTTATAAAATCCTCAACTTCCTTTGGAATTCTCACACTTCACACCTAACAAAATTAATATATTGACAAGCCCTTTAAGAGTATCGGAGAACATGCCCTTAACAACAGAACAGAAAATAGCCATCCTAAGCCTAATATCCTCCCTAATCGGAGTAACAATAGCATTCTACAGTTTATACAAGGCTTTCCAAACAGAAGCCTATATGAAGCGAGTCCTAGAAAGATAATGACTGAGAAATCCAGCCTACAAAGTCTTTTGCGTAGATGAATTCCCATCCAGCCAGCTGGGCAGCTTTAAAATCGTCGGCGGAATCTCCGACATAAATGTACCTGTCAGCGTCAACAACCCTCTTCAACTCGCTTAATGTAGTAACCCTATCGTAGGGAGCGAAGACAGGAAGTCCGCAGCTGGCGCAAGCCCAGCTTTGGCTAACAACGTAAACAGCCAAACCATACCTAGACAAATCCTTCAGCAAGCCAAGCGGAATAGGGCCTCCAGAAACGTCAATTGTTCCGTCACAGTCGAAGGCTAGGACAGCTGCAAACCTTGTCGGAGCCACCGCCACCTGTTTACCACACGTCCAACACATTCTACTACCCAAACTTTTTAAAATAGGAAGAACCATATAAGTTTTGATTGCCATGACTTTCCAACTAACGATTGGAACCTTAGGAACAATAATTACTGAAGCCAACTTTCCATCAAGCCTACGACAAGGAGAAAAAATAACTGGAACTTTAAAGATTAAAAACCCATTCGCAGAATACGCCAGAGTCCTTGTTGAAACATGGACTTTATGGGACAACCACTACTTCGCCGTCGTAAGAGAGCTGAGCGCATCTGGGGAGGTTACCTTAAACTTTCCATCAGACTTCACAATGCGTGAACCAACAGACGCTCCAGACCCAGTTATGCCAAACACAGACGCAGCCATATACATCCTCGCAACAGTTTTATCCCAATCGGGCGCTCAGCAAACTGAACACCTAACAGTTGTCATAAGACTCCAAACCGCACCCGGAATAATAACTGCGAAAATCGCAGGCATACCCGTCTGGGCTCTACTCATACTATTGCCTCTATCAGGGGTATTCAGCTACGTTCTATACAAGAAGTATAGAAAAAGATTATAAGCAGATGCAAGCATTTAAATATGGATAAAAATGACAGAACAAACTTCCCAACCAGAAGTTAAAACTCCGCCAGAGGAAGCCGTCGAAGAAAAATCTCTCTTCGACTTTGAAAGCATGCTTCAAGGATTAGCAGGCAAAAAACTCAGCACTCTGGAAGCAATAATGCTAATGGACTACATGGACAGAAAAGAGGAGAGAGAGTTCAGAAGAACACAACTCTTACAGCAAATGAGCAACCGTCAACCCCAAATTACCGCAGAAGACATAGCCAAAATTGTAAGGCAACACGTTGAAGAAGCCGTCGGCAAGCTCGGTCTAAACCAGCCACAGCAAGCTCAGCCTGAAATGCCAGACTGGGCTAAAGAAATACAGGCTCAAATGAAATTCATAATGGATAGGCTTAACAAGGAAGAAGAGGAAAAGAAAACACAAGAGTTAATCAGCAAAGTTCAACAGCCAGTCTTCAAAGAAATAGAGAAAACAATAACAAGGCTAAACGAGCTTGAAAAAAGACTTGAAGAAATAAAACAGCCAACACAAGCCCAAACAGACACCCTTCAAGAAATTAAAAAGCTAAGGGAAACTCTTGAAACAATCAAAGAAACAGCCAAAGCCATGGGATTAAAAGAGGAATCAAGCTCACAACAATCAACATCCACAAGCTTTGAAGGCATACCAGTCCACGGCTCAGTCCCAGCCTACGCCTTGGCAATACCAAAAATAATAGAAAGCGTCTTCAACACCATAGAAAAACGGGCTGAAGCGTGGCTTAAAAGCACACCAGCAGGCTCAAGCGAAAGAATCCTAGTCCTACCTGAGAAACCCCAACCTCAACCATCCTTCACAGCCACAAACAAACTCCTAGAACTGCCACCCCTCCCCCCAACAACGCCAACGCCAGCGCCGCCGCCTCCAGAAGTCGTCCACATAAAGCTGGAGCCAGAACCATCCCCTGAACCAGCCTCTGAACCAGAAAAGAAAGAAGTTAAAGTAGAAACTGAAAAACCAAAAGAGTATAAATGTAAAATATGCGGAGAAGCCTTCCCATCTTTATGGCAACTCGGCTCCCACACAAGATGGAAACATAAGAAAAAGGAAGGTGAAACTGAACGTCAAGAGAAGAGTGCATCGACTACTCCTACACAGTCCTCACAAGGCTCAGAGAAGCCATAGACAGAGTTGCAGCCCAACCCCAACTCCTACCACAACTCACAAGAGAAATAATAGAGGAAATGCCCAAAATATTTGAAGCCACAATGGCAATAGTTATGCCAGAACACAGACTCCTAATATACGAGCTTTTCAAGTCAACACTAAACCTTCTCAAGGCAAAATTTAAAATAGAACAGCAACAAGTATCAATTGAGGAACCATAATGGCGCTTCCCGTCCGACTATTCGGCTTCCAATTAGCCAGAACCCTAGGAGGCTTAATATCAGCAGTTCAATTCCCAACACAGCTCAAACCAGGCGACCCCATAACTGGAAAAATAACAATAACAAACTCAGGCACAGCAGACATAAAAGGAACAGTGACAGTAACTCCAACATGGCTTACAGGCGTAACATACACCTCTACAACCAAAACAGTTCCAGCCGGACAGTCAGTTGACTTCCTATTCCCATCAGAGTTCACGCCGACAGAATCTCTTTTAATGCCTAAACAAAACGCCACCCTAAACATAGGAGCAACCTTCGACACCCAAACAGACTCCACAACATTCACAATTAAACTCTCATGGCTATACATGCAAATCGGGCCGTTCCCACTATACTACTACATAATCGGCGGAATAGGCCTAGTCATCCTACTTATGCTAGTCGCTCCAAAGAAGAAATAGCCTATGAAATGTCCCAGATGCGGCGTTGAGCTAAGCGAAACCATAAAAGACGAAGTTGACTACATCCAAAAGGCTGGACTGGCTGACCTAACAGAAGAACAGCGAGTCGAATACGTAAACAAAGTAATCAGAGCCTTATCCAACGCCCTCGAAAGAGTTGCAGCCGAACCGAACCTTCTAAAAAGAGCAGGCATGCTCAAACAACTTTTAAACGAGTGGCAAGCTCAAGGAGACCAAATAATTCTCCCACTCTTATACAGTGTCAAACCCGAATTCCGTAAAGAATACGTACAATTACTGGCAAAACTCTACGCCTACGCCCAGCTTCCATGAAAAACTTTTTAACCTTGAAATGCGAAACTTTATGGTGTGGTTAATATGGCTGAAGAAATCAAACTTAGAAAGTTTCAAGAGTATGCGGGTTACATTATTGGAGCTGGCACAAGCATAAGCGTAAACGAGTTCATAGGAGAATACGTTGCCCAAGCCAGAGCAGCCACAGGCTGGGACAGGTTCTTCAGCAAAGCCATACCAAAATCAATCTTCAGCGGAATCCTCCTATACTTAGCACGCCAAGTTAAAAGCCCCTACACAGCCAAAATCCTAGACTACATGGGAATAGCGGGCTTCGGAACAGTCTTCATAGACCTAATAAACACGCTCTTCCCAGGAGGAATTACAGCCGTAGCCGCAGCCCTAGCCCTAAGAGGCAAAACAGCCGCCCCAGTAGGAGCAGCCCTCCAAAGAATAGGACCCATAACCGTAACACCCACACCTGCACCACTCCAAGTAGCCCCACAACTACGTGCAGTCGCGCCTACCGGCACTCCGGGAGCAGGAACTTTCTAAGGAATACCGTAACCCCTTTCAGGCTTCAACCCCAACTCCTCAGCTTTTCTTAGGAGAAAAAGTAAAGCTTCCTCGCTATTTTTGAAATCGTTGTTCAAGATAAACTGTCTAAACTTCTTTTTAGTTGAAGTGCTTTTACACCTAATAATGATTTTAAGTTCGCTCATAGGTCACCATGGTATCCAAAAGGTAAATAAACATTTAAACTTTATTTCTGAAATTGGTGTTGGAAAATGAGTGCGACAAGCTATAAGCTTGCCAAACTCTTCGAGCCGGAGCTGAAGAACATAGCCATTTTCTTCGGAGGCAGAGAAGACATCGAATACCTGCCCCTTACAGAAGCTGAAGTTGCAGCTGTTGACAAGTCAATAGATCAAGGCTTAAACGTCCTCCGCAGGGTAAGCCCAACAATAGCTGCAAACTTTGAAATGCACAGAACCTTCTTCCAAAAATGCGCAGGCATAGCTAAAGCAAAGTTTCCAGGACAGAAAACAGTTCAATACCCAAGCCAAGCCGGCGGAATAGGCGCAGCCCTCCTCTTCCCACAAGCCTTAAAGTACGCGGCCACACCGTCCTCAACAAGTCCATGCTACACAAGCTACACCACCAACAGCTGGGACATAAGCCTAACAGCCGGAACAGCAGCCTACATCCTAGGCGACGGAACAAACTTCTACAAGGCTTCACCAACAACGGAAGCCCACAGCCTAGTAGCCATATGCTGGAACGGCCTCCTAGAAATAGGCTCAACACCACGCATAATACAGCACAGAATATGGACGCAGGCTGAAACAAAATATGGAATATGGGCAACCCAACCACTAGCCGAAATACCAATAGAGCCAAACAAAGTCCTATACCAATACAACACAATAGGCGCCCTAATACTAACCCACGACTTCGGAGTAATGTGGAAAATACTGCCTAAATCATCTGGAACAAGCACCCTGCCACTGTTGGGCATGGTGTTCTACGAGCATGACTTTGCGCCTGACACCAAATGGGTAGCTTAAGGGGGCTGACTGATGAGCGTTCAAGCGTTGACTGCTGACGGATGGAAAATCGTCACCGCAACAGCAACTGGACCAAGCACAAACGTATCTGTAACTGCAGGTTCAGCAGCAAACGTGGACCTAACAGTCGGCTCAACCCCAGCGGCAATCAAAGGGATACTTGCAGTCCAATCCATATCCGGGCTTACAGACGGAGTAGTCCTCGAAGGCTTCAGCTTTCCAAGCACATCAACCATAAGGCTCCGCGTATTCAACCCAACAAGCACCGACAAAACCGTAACAGCAAACGCAGTGACCGCAGTCATAATCGCAAAAGCTTTTTAAAAAGCCAACATCCCCCTTTTTTCTCTATTAGAGCAACTAAACTTTTTATAGTTCTTGCTTTCAAATATATTTGGAGAGCGTGAGACTAAATGTATGTGCTCGACGATTTGGGACTTGTACGAGTGAACAACTTTTTAGTGACTTTTCTTCCAGCTTCTGAGAAGGCTATGGTTTTCAGGATACGCGCCAGAGCCAACGAGGGCTACGAAAGGCTTGCCTATGGACCTCTGCCTTTAACTTCTGGAACGACACTTTACACTTTTGAAGGCGGAACAGCCACTGTGCCGGCAGACGGCGTAATGCCTGCCAGAAGCTACACTCCAGACTCACGCCTATGGACTCCGCCAGCCTCAATAGCGACCAGCGTCTACGATAGCACAGACATGTGGTATATCCCAACAGACTGGAACGAAAGGCTGTTTCACATAAAGCTGAGCTTAACACCTAAAACGTTAAGAACACAGCTTGAATTTCCAAAAGGCACAAAACAGGTAGCCTTCCAAAGGGACAAGATAGTGCTGGGAATAAACAGCGACTTCGGCTTCAAATACGGCGAACTTGAAACAGTCCAGTTTCCAGGACTGCACTATGGATGGTACTTCGCCAACGAATTGAACGCTCCAGTATACACCTATGCAGAATTCACATACGCAGAAAACATAATCGAAGTTCCAAAAGAGCCCCAGCTGATATTCGACATACTGACAGGCAAATACCCAGCCCACTGGATAACCCTTCCATGCAGAACCTACGAAGAAAAAATTAAAACAGCCCTAGAGAAAACCTACGGGTTCGACGGCTACAAAATATGGAGCCCAGCCAGAAAAGAAGAAGCCCTTAAAGACTACGCTGAAACCGCAAGGAAGGTGACAGTATAATGGAAGAACTCATAACAATAAGAGGAGAAACAGACGGAACAGCGGTCAGCGGAACCGTGTCATTAGACAGCGACCTCTTCCAGTCAACAGTCACCAGCCTTAGAATACCTAAAGGCTTAGCCGCCAAAGTCTGGTTCAAAAAGATAGCTGGTGAAGCGGAAACGCTTTTCACCCTCCAATACACATACGACGTTACAGTTAGCGCACCGACATGGAAAAACATCCAGCAGGAAAAGCTAGCCCAAAAAGGCGAAATTTCAATTGAAAAACGCAGACCAGAAATACTGCGAGGCTTCACGGGCAAAGAAGCCATACGAATAACGTGGACTCAGCCGACAGGTGGGGCCGCGAAGGCTTACGTGGAACTTGGCTTAGAACTTACGGATGAGAAGTGAGTTGACAGCCTACCTGCACCTCAGCAGAGGCCTAAACAGCCTCCTCAAAGCTGTAACTGAGTGCACTTTAAACTACTGGAAAGCATCAACCCTAATGCCCGTAAACAAGCAACTAGCCCAACAAATCTACAAACAGAAAGCCCTAGAAATAGAAGCCGACGTAATAGTCCACGGTCTCGCCGAGTTTATAGGGGGCGGAGGGGGAACAGTTGAACAGGCAGTTCAAGCCGTCTCACCAGAAGTTAAGCCAATAGCCCAGCAAATAATCACGCCGCCACCAACACCGCCACCCACAGAAGTCGTGCCTTCAGCTAAGGCTGGAATGGAAGGCTTAATGGCTATACCGAAGGCAGTTATTCCCATACCTGAAAACGTCAAAATCCTGTTTGAAAAGCCAATGGCAAGCCTAGCTGAAGCCCTCAGAACAGCACCTGAACATGTTAGGGAAATAACACGCATAAATCTCGTTGAAAACATGAGCAGGATGGCTGACGCTTCAAGTGAAATGCTTAAAATGGCAAGCCGAATAGCTACAGCAGTAAGCCTCAGAACACCAGTAACAGTTGAAGGCTTAACAGTAACGCCTGAAACAGCCCCCCAAGCCTTAAGAAACGCCTACACAACAGGAATCCAAACCCTCCAAAACCTAATAGAAGCCCTACGCATCCTAACAGAAGCAAACCCGCTAACACCTCAAGAAGAAATCCAAATAATAAACGCGTTAACACAGACAACAGCAAACCTGACAAGAATAAGGGAAATTGCAGGCTTACCACCAACAAGAATCCCGCCAGCCACCATCAGAACAATATACGGCTACGAATACGTATGTCCAAATTGTGGCTCAGTCTATTACACGCCAGCCGAAATAGAAGCCCACATGAGGGCGACAGAACATGGAGCTGCCTAAAAAACCCGAAGTCTTCAACGGACGCATTAGCGAGATTCTTGAACTTCTTAAAGGGCTATATGAGATTCAAGCGTCTAAATACTGGGTTTGGCAGAAGCTTGAACCTTGGACGCTTAAAAGTGGAAGCGAAAAAGAACTGCTTTCAGTAACAGCAGGCGGAATATACAACACCATTTGCCGCATAAAAATGCCGGACTCCACCCCGCCGGACAGAATCCACTTCACATTCTACATTGAAACTGACAAAGGCGAAAAATACGTTATTGTAGGCGCTAACCCTAAAAGCCTAAACGATTTAGCCCTAAACCAGCCAAACCCCTTCGGCTACACAACAATATACGACACGACAAACTACATCTACGCATGGCACGAACCATGGGAGCTACATTTTAAACTGGGCGAAACAGCAACAGTTAAACTAACCAACGAATCAGCAAGAGACATAACAGTAGAATCAATAACAGTAGACGGATACGCACGGCCTCTGGGCCGTTATTTGCCACGGGAGGTGCCATAAATGGGCAGTCAAGTTTACGCCGGCATAGATTACGAGAAGCTCGCAGCCCTTATAGACTACGCTAAACTTAGATGGGGTATACCTAGAGAGCCAGTCTGGATTGACGGAGCTGAAACCACAGCTCCAGCCGCAGGCACAGCCCTAGTTTCCAAAACGGTCAGCACAGGCAAAACTGGAAGAGTTTTCGGAGTTCACATTTGCACGCCAGAGGCAAACGAGTTTCAACTTTTAACAGGCACAACAGTGGTGAAAAGGTTTTCAGCCGCGGCGGCAAGCGTAATCCACATAGTTCTAGGCACACCATTAAAAGACAACATACCGGCAGGCACAGCAATAACTATTAAAAACGTGAACGCAGGCTCAGCAGGCAAAACCTACCAAACCAGCATCCTATACGATGAAGGCTGAGGCTTTTAGCTGAATGCCAGCCGAAGTTAGATACCTGCGAAACGCCCTCTGGGACAACAAGACTTACCCTTCAAGCTACAACATTATTACTGGAAGCCTTGCAGGTGGAAGTTTAGCTAATCTTCAGGCAAGCGACGACGTTTACATGAGCTTCGCGAGTGCAGCGGTAGGCTACAACCAGGTTGTTGAGGTTGAGTTTGTTGGCAGTATAAGCGGGCATTTGCCTTTCGTTCAGGTTCAATTTGAAGCTCACGCAAGTATAGCAATAAACACTATTGAAATCTCAGCTTATAATTATCAGACAGGCGCTTATGAAACGACAGGCACAATGTATGCGTCTGGCAGCTTAGGCACGTCAGACGCAACTTGGTATCTGTATAACTTGTTGGGAAACAAGGGCAAATATGTGAGCGCAACAGGCGAATGGAAAGTTAAGGTTAAAGCTACGAGACTTGGAACGGCAACGGCTCCAGCGCCAGCCTTCACGTTATACATTGACTATCTACATTTCAGAAGCGTATGCTTCCAGCTTGGCACAACACAGACGACAACCGCTAGTGGAAACGACTTAGACGTTTCCGGTTTAACTGTCGGCATACGCGTTTGGGGAATAAAAGCTGACAAGACGGAAGAGGAGATAACAGCCGGCTCAACAGTGGCAAACGTCACAGGTCCAGGCACTACGGTAACGCTTTCAGCAACATGGAACTGTCCTTCAACAGCACAATATGTAGCCTACTTCATAATAGTTTACAAGGGCACAGAGTTTATGCGAACTTACGACTTGGGCAGCGGAGGCTTACCGTTGCTCTTCATGACTGAAGACTTAAACTCTGCCTTATCAAGTGCAACATGGACAGTTTACTACGCCTTCCATTATAATGTCAATTTAGACCAGACGTTTTTCCGCTTCGGAACAACAACTTATAATAGCCGCATAGCAAACTTCACTTGGAGTGCTCCTCCAATAGTTTCCATGCCTAAACTACTCAAAAGCGGAGCTTTGCCTCTCCACACTATCTTCGTAAGCTAAAACTTTTTAACATTTAAATGGCTTATGTAATTTGGGATAGCGATGGCTGACGTTGAAATTGTAGAGTTTAACGTCTGCGACGCCAAGTGGAAAGCATGCTATCAGCCAATACCTAAAGGAGAAACCCCAATCATAACCGCGGGAATACAAAACATTCTCGTCCCACACTACGGCTTAACAGTCCGAAACAACACCAACAACTCGCTCGTAGTTGACGTTGACATTAAAGGACCATACAGAGAATACACCTACACAATACCAGCGCTTGACCCAGGCCAAACCTACAAGCTTCCATTAGAGCCTGAAGGATTTAGCGACGACATGCCAAGCTACCCAGTAAACCTAACAGTTTCAGCAGGCTACTGGAAAGGTGTAAACTTCATAGAAACCGACAGAAGAACAATAACAGTCCAGCTAGGCCAAATTTTAACAGTCGCCGTCAACGACCCATCTATGGGCACAACAAACACCAACTTTCCGCCTGGCACATACATAGTTCAGAAAGGCTCACAAGTGTCAGTTACAGCCAAACCTAACGCAGGTTACTACTTTGACTATTGGACGCTAAACGGAACGAAAAGCACAGCAAACCCAATAACCTTCACAATGGACAAAGACTACACATTAACAGCATACTTCACTTCAACACCTCCAATTCGTAAACTGACAGTAGCAGTAAACGACCCAGCCATGGGAACAACAGACGAAAACTACCCACCTGGAACATACAATGTTCAATCTGGAACATCGGTTGCAGTTACAGCCATACCATACAGCGGCTACGACCTAGACTACTGGACATTAGACGGGCAAAAATTACCCCTCACCACAAAAACAATAACAATCACAGTTGACAAGGACAGCACGTTAACAGCTTACTTCAAAGCGTTGCCGCCACCTCCGCCAACCCACACGCTAACCGTAGCCGTCAACAACCCAACAATGGGAACGACAGACGACAAATACCCACCCGGCACATACACAATTCAGGAAGGGACATCCGTTACTGTAACGGCAAAACCCAACACGGGCTACAAGTTCAGCCACTGGATGCTGGACTCTACAAAAAGGACAGAAAACCCGATAACATTCACCATAGACAAAGATTACACGCTAACAGCCTATTTTGAAGCCCTACCTCCAACACATAAGCTAACAGTCGCAGTTAACAACCCAGCCATGGGAACAACAGACTCAAAATATCCGCCGGGAACATACGACATTCCAGAAGGAACCACAGTTCAGGTCACAGCTATTCCCAACAGCGGCTACAAGTTTGACCACTGGACCCTCAACGGAACAACATCAACAGAAAACCCGATAACCTTCATAATGGACAAGGACTACACGCTAACAGCCTACTTTGTCCAGATACCGCCGCCGGCAACCGCAACCCTAACTGGAACAGTTAAAGGCTTACTGGGCATGTCAGTTAAAGGAGCAGACGTAAGGCTCAACAACCTATACAGGGCAACAACAGACGCAAACGGCTCCTTCACAATAACAAACATACCGCTAGGCACATACACGCTGACAGTAACCCACTGGATGTACGAGCCTAAAATCTTAACAATAGAGCTTTCAGAAGCAAGAACCTACACAATAGATATAACCCTCCAGTTCAAACGCATACTAATCCTAGGCGCGTCAGGGGCTCTAATGGGCATAGTAACAGCCATATTCATAGCCAAAGCAGCTAAACCTCCAGCCCCGCCTAAACCGAAGAAGTAGGAGGAAAAGCCGTGACTCTTGAAAGAGTTTCAAGATGGGTTCAAACCCTACCAGAAAGGGACAGAAACCTGCCGATAATAGAATACAACGGAAGAAAATGGACTCCAAACGAAATACTACATCAAATATCAACCCAACCCTACGCCCTCCTAAGCCAAAATCTCCAAAAACTACTTGAAGCCAAAGCCTTCGGACCAACAGCAAACATTGAAGCCCTAGCAAAAGAAAGACTGATAAGGCTTTTACAAACAGGGCCATCCTTCAGAATACACACCCTAACAGCCGTAGGCCCAAAAGTAATAACAAGCCAACAACTCCTAAACGAAGTAATCCTAGAAACACCCCTAGGAAAAAGCTTCATACAAGCCGAAGCAGCAAGAATGAAAATACTCCTATCAAAATTCTAAAAGAGGCGAAATAGATGCCAACACCATACACCCTAGTCCTAAGCGCAGGAACATGCGAAGGACTAGAATACGGACTATGGTTCATGAACCGAACAGCCCAAATAGCCCAAAAAGCAGGCATAACAGCAATCCTAACAGACGGATACCCAGACAGCATAACAAAAGCCCTAACAACAATAGATGCCGGAAGTTACTATGGTGTGGGGCACGGGCTCGGCTGCTATTCAGAAGACACTGAAATATTAACGGAAAACGGCTGGAAGCACTTCTACGAACTGCAGCCAGGCGAGAAAGTCGCAACATTAAACCCTGAAACCCATGAACTTGAATACCAAGAGCCAATACTCTACCAAAAATACTACTACAAGGGCAAAATGCTTCTGATAAATGGAAGACGAATTAATCTCCTAGTAACGCCAGACCATCGGCTTTATGTCAGCTGGTTAGGCCACAACAAATGGTTACCCTTCCAGTTCATCCAAGCCCAAGACATTGGGAAAAAAGGAGTTGAACTTAAACCAATTCCAAACGACGAGAACATCCAACTTTACCCAAAGGTTATTGAACTTAGAAAGAAAGGCATGTCCGCTAGAAAGATAGCCAAACATTTAAACATACCTCTATCAAAAGTTCAAAACTGGATATTCTACGGCAGAGACCCAAAAAGAAGAATGAGATTCACTTCAACAGGCAAAACAACAGGACACTGCCTAAAATTCAAAAGAGGAGCAAAATGGAACTGCCAAGCTTTAGAAGCTTTCACGCTACCTTCAGTTGAAGTAAGATACAAGACACCTCACAAGGGTAGGATAGACGAGTACATAAAAACAATACCGTCCAAAAAAGTTAACATCAAAGATTGGCTGAGGTTTTTCGGCATATGGCTTGCGGAAGGGTCCGCATCGCTGGGCGAAAGGAAAGGCATGTACATCATATCTATCACACAGACTAACGACGAGAAGCGGAAGATAATCAGAAAATGGGTGAACAGAGTCGGGAGGCAGATAGGATTTAAAGTATGGGAAGAAACGTCAAATCAACATTCAAAATGCATCAAGTTCAAGAACAAACAAGTATATGAATACCTGAAACAGTTCGGTCATGCCAGAGACAAATACATTCCAAAGGAAATCAAAATGCTCCCGCCAAAATATCTAAGAATTCTCCTAGAAGCTATGGTTTTAGGCGACGGCAGTATAACCAAATGGGGAGAAATAACATATTCAACCACCTCCAAGAGGCTGGCAGACGACGTTCAAGAAATAGCCATGAAGCTTAACATGGGAGCCACCATTCACAAAATGAAAAACGGCGGCTACGTCGTTGGAATATCCGAAAGCGAAGTATGCGTAACAAAAAGAACCATGAGATGGATAGATTACAGCGGATACGTCTACTGCGTAACCGTCCCCAACAGCATCATCTACGTAAGAAGAAACGGAAAAGCATGCTGGTGCGGAAACTGCCTTTTCACGGTCGAATGTACTCAGCTGTATTTGATGGCTGGTCCATATACAGATACTGTTGAAGGCTACACTTACTCGTGCTTAAAAGACATAAACCTTGACAAAGTGAAGAATAGGCACATACATCTGCTTTCATGTTTTACAGCGAAATACTTGGGAAAGCAGCTTGTGTATAAGGCTGGGGCTAAAAGCTATATTGGTTATGCGGACTACTTCATTTATGGCTGCGACGTAGACACAGCGTCTCCGCCGCCAGGCTCACCGCCGTCGCCTGAAGCTGACTTTTACACTTTTATGGATGCTGACGCTGCAGGCGAGGAGACAATTATTAAGATGGGCATGGTGAAGGAGGCTGTTCAAACAATTATGGCTGTTATGGATTATTATATTGAAAAGTACACGACTGGCGAGTGGAAGGACTGGCCTAACGCTGCCGCAGCAGCGTGGTGCCACCTCCACAACAAAAGCGCCCTAAGAGTTTACGGGGACACTTCTTGGAGGCCTATGCTTCAAATAGGCGCTCCGACAAGAAGCCAAATCATAGCAAGCCTAGCTTCGCCTTTAACCTTCGCAGCAGGCTTAACACTAGCCTTATTTAGACCAACATACTAAAATGGGGATGGTGGAAAAATGAGCGCGTGTCCAGGCGCCGCAGCCATCACGGTTAGGGCTGGACAGGCAATTAAAACGACAGTAACGTGGATGAATACTGGAAGCCAAGCCTACAGCTTCGACATCATAGTTATAATGGGAGACTACGACCCGTCAACCGGAAACGTTACGAACGCATACATCATAGGCAAAGCCTTAGACCAAGCGTCAAGCCCAGGCCAATCAGTCACAACAGCCATGACAAGCCCAAGCATTCCTACAGGCCTCGTGAGAGCGACACCTTACGACTTGATTGTGGCAATATGCGACTGGGACGACGTTAACAACAAGTTCATAAACATTTACACAGCCTGCTTCTCAACAGACATCATTACAATTACTTCTTAAAAGCGGGCAGCAAAATTGGTCAGGGTTGCCATCGCCGCCGGAGCCTACCCATACGACCAAGTCAGCAGAAGAGCTTACATAGCCTTGTCTATAGACGAGCCCATACCAACAGAGTTCTTAGCCGATGCGCCGGAAAAAATATGGTGCCTATACCCATACGATTCTGGATACGGCGCAAGCCCCTACCTTTACCCTAAAATACTGGACATCCCAGCTGGAACCCACACAATATACCTTGCAGTTTACTCTCCGCCTGAAGTTCCATGGAAGATGCAGGTGGCTGTTTACGGAACAACAGACACGTATGGCGTAAAATCTTACGAGTCAACATGGCTCTACAAGGGCGTAACAGACTCTTTCACGGTTGAAATAAGCTCAACAGGAGCACCATACTACAATAAGCCACGTTTTCCCATCTTCAACATCGAGTACATTTACGATGGCCTTACCGCATTCGGATATCGAGTCTGTGAAATGGCTCTGAGCGACATTTTTCCCCGCCTTTTTTCAGCTTTAGGCTGCTACGGCCAGTATGGTTTTGAATGTGTAGCCAGAACTGGACGCATGATTTTATACTCAACCCTTTCATACATTAGCGCCTCTAAGGGAGAGCAGTTTGTAATCCGAGTTCCCATGCTCCTTGACTACCCAATATACACTTACAGCCATTTCTGGTGGGCTGTAAAAGAAGCAAACTACCCTCTCTCCTCTCGGCGTGTCTCTCTATACCCAGTAAAAACTCCATGTCCCGATATTGAAGTAGACTTCTGTGGCGAAACCTGCCCAGTCGTGCCGTTACCCGGCTTAAGTCCCCACACTCCTCCATTATACCTTGCCAGAAACCTCACATCAGCCGACAACATAACCCTCCAAATAGGGCATATTGAAAACGACACTCTTCCGCCAGACCAGTGGGCATACGTCTTAGACAGGGAATACACTTTTAACATAGGCGCAAGAATAGGTCAATGCCAAACACCACCGCCGCCAACAAATATATCCTTCCGTTTAAACGGAATAGGGGTAGGGCACGAAGCTCCAATAGACATAAGGCCGGGCAGACGCCTATTCATCGCAGCATACATAACAAACACAGGCTCAATGGGTTTCTGGCCGTACATGTCTATAGCTGAAGGTCCAGCCATATTCAAAGTGGCTGAACCAGCTCCTTACCTACCTGTTGGAGAAACTGGAACCGTAATTTTAAGCACGGTTGTTGACAGTCAAATTGCAAGCCAAAAATACGTTACCCTCTATCTAGGCTACTACGCTCCGGCAGATTACCCAAGCGGCACCCTAGTAGGCACAATGAAACCCGTAATATTACAAACGATTCAGGTGCCCTTATCAGTAAGACAAGCGGACATCTGGAACGTGAAGCTGGAAACGTTCTCTCCATACAGCGCAAGAATAGACAACGTTAGCCTACAGGCAATAGCCCCGGCGAAAGCTGCCAGAATAGATGACGTTACCCTTGAAGCCATCGCCCCGGCGAAAGCTGCCAGAATAGATAACGTAAGCTTGGAAGCCATCGCCCCGACAAGAGCCGCAAGAATAGACAACGTAAGCTTGTCAGCCGTTGCACCTCCAGCCGAATACGCCACAATAGCCGGCAGAGTTTTAGGCTTTCTAGGACCAGTCGCAAACGCTGAAGTAAGCCTAGACACAAAATACACGACTAAAACGAAGGCTGACGGCTCATACACGCTTACAAACATACCCTTAGGCACATACACGCTTACAGCCAAACCCACAAGCCTACTGGACAAAATCCTATACAGCCCAGCCTCAACAAAAGTGGATGCCCTAGCACCTGTAACAATAACCAAAAACATAACCCTGCCAACAAACTGGACATCCTTAGCGGCGGGAGCAGGCGGAATAAGCATAGCCGCAGTGGTTGCAGCAACAAAAATTAAACCCAAACCACCAGCGGTATACTAAAAACTTTAAATCATACAAACTTAAATTTATATTGGGAATCTCGATGGTTGAGAAAAGAACCATCCTGTTAGCAAGCGCAGTTGCCGTTCCAGCCACTTTAGGCTTAGGCTTAACCTACTACATGAAAAAGAAAGCTATGCGCCTAATCACAGTCACGTTAAGCCCAGCAGACATTAAAATATGCACAGACTGGCAAACCATAAGCATAGCCGTAACAGACGGCTTCGGAAAACCAGCAGCCAACGAGACAATAACAATAACAACAGCGGTAGACGGAATGCAGGTTGGCGCACCTCAAAGCTTCACTTTAGGCGCAGACGGCACACTAAGCCTTAAAGTATGCTGGTACTACAACCCTGAAGCACCTACAAGCCACGTTGACGCAGACAAGAAACGCCTCCTAACGTACAGGGTTGAATGTAAAGGCTACTACGCGGAAGCAAACGGAAGCCTAACGGAGCCGGCGTGCACAGACGTCCCAGGCTCATGTCCAGGCAGATGCGCAACATCCCCATAAGAGGTTTGAAAATGCAGAAGTGGGGCTTCGAGGTTAAAGGAGCTAAAATTCCAATCCCCTTCAGCATGTTAGACAAGACCATACCGGGCTTAACATACGAAATACTGATTAAAACGGATAAGCCTGCCCCGCCAAACACGGTAGACGCAATCCTAACAACCTTCAAACAGAAGCTTCCACAGGTCAAAATTAAATACGTGGCGGTCCAAGACAACCAAGTGACAATACAGCTTGAAGGAAGCCCAATAGAATGGAGCCTCATAATAGGCTTACTGCCCCTAATATTCGCAGCTCTAGGCATAGTAATCCTCCTAATAGCAGTCTTCGGAATATTCGCCTCCATACCAAGCTGGGCATGGGGACTTTTAGTGGTTGGCGTCCTCCTATTCTTCCTAGCTCCAAGAATAACAGCTCTACTGCCGCCGCCCAAAAAGAAGAAGTAGGTGGAAAGCCAAATGGCGAACTACATCCTCGTATTCTACCCTAAAGGTTTAGCAGGAGAGTTAAGGTCAGCCCTCGAAGCCGCCGTCAGAAGCGCGGGAGAAGACATTAAAAGGGAAGTCCGAGCCAAACCATCCCTAACCCAGTCAGACTTCCTCTCAAGGTTTAAAGCCCTAATAAGGGAGAAGACAAGAGCCTTCCCAGCAACCCTGAGAATAGCAATCTTGGAAGGTGCAGAAAGAGGCATACCAGTCCCAGAAATGGCCTCAAAAATTTTAGGCCACGACCCAAGGGTTGAAGACTACCTAACAATAGAAGTACCATCGTTCCAACGCATAGAAGACCCAGAATACGGGTTCCCAGTGAAAGTTGAAGCAGGCCCATTCTTCACAGTAGGCTTATACCAAACCTTCGGAAAAACAGGCTCAACAATCCTGTTCGGAGGAGCCACCTTCCTCTTAACCTTCCTAATAGGCACAATTGCAGGGGCAGACTGGCGATGGACACTTTTAACGGCAATACTGGCAGGCGGAATGGCAGCCGGAATAACCTACATAGTAATGTCAGGAGTAGAAGCAGGCATCCCAGTTGCCATGAGGAGGTAGCCTTAAAAGTGCCAGCCAGGGAAGCCGAATGGTCTGAAACAGCTAAAACAGTAGCCATAATAGTCTTCCCATTCATCGCCTTTATCGGCATATTCTACATTTTATGGATGTGGCTGGCAGGACAACAGTTCATCAACTTGTGGAAAAAACAATACGAGGACTACCTGAAAGAACTTAAACAATACGCTGAACAAGACAACGGAAACATAACACCCGAACACCTAGAAATCCTGAACAGAAAGGAAAACCTCCTCCAACAGACTGAAGCATCCATAATCCAAACCCAAACAGTCTTCTGGAACCAGCTTGGACGCCTAGCTGAACTGGCAATCTGGATAGTCAGCACAATAGCCGCCCTCTACTTCGCCCCAGCCGTAATCAAGAAATGGGCTGACCTAATCAAGGGGAGAGGCGGAACAGCTAAAGCCATGACCTACGCTGGAAGATGCATGGCAATAGAAGACTTCGCACAGAAAGGGCAGACAACCCTAGCCTCAGTCCTAGCCACTACAACCCAAAACTACTTCCAAACAGTTGACATGCCCTTCATGCAGGCCGAAATAGCCAGATACCAGCAAATAGCCCAAACAGCCTCAGGATGGATGTACTACTACGCCCTATTCATGATACAATACTACACCCTAGAGCTACAGTCAATACCATTCTGGCTGTCCATGCTTCCACCCCTACCCCCACCTCCAGCATAAAAGTGTGAAGTTATGGTTAGCAAAAAAGCCGTCGCCATAGCCATCCCAACCCTAGCCGCCGCCGGGTTCCTAGGCTACAAACTATACGAAAAAGTCTACACTCGAATTCTATACCTATCAGCAGGAGAAGGCGGAACAACAAAACCTCCACCCGGAACATACCGTCTCCGTCTAGGACAAAAAATAACCCTCCAAGCTGTGCCAAACGAAGGCTACACTTACGGAACATGGACAGTTGACGGGGCAGACTGGGGCCACGTCCCACAAATAACATTAACAATGGACACAGACCACATAGTAATATGCACCTTCTGGAAAGGAGGCACACCCCCGCCAACATACCCTGTAGGAATAAAAGCCCTAGAAGAACTAACCGTAAAAGAGTTGATAGGCGCATGGTTCGACAAATACACTTGGTGCTGGGAAGGACACATAAGAGTGCAAGAATTTTTTGGGCAAAATCCGTTACGCTTTCTAGTTTATGATGCTCAAGGGAGAGGAGTTCCAGACGTAGACGTAGCCATCTGGACAGATAAACCTCCAGACAGCCACAAATACCAAGGCATAACCCTCCTCAACGGTGAAGTACACACCCTAGAAAACCAGCTAATAATTAAAACAGACAGCCAAGGAATAGCAACAGTCAACGTTAACTACAGGTACGGCTTAAACGACAACTACAAAAAAATATGCAGCGACGCAGGACTAGGATTCACAGTAGCCACATGCACACCAATCCCCGTTCCATACGACGACAGAAACGTTTACAACTGCCGAGGCTGGACAAACCTTATTGCCCTCTTGTCTACATGGGGAGAAGGCGACACTGCAACAACACCAGCTATGGGAGGCTGGGCGCTAAACTGGATATACGCCCAAGTAGTTGGAACAGCAATATCCACTCAAACAATGATAAAATGCGGATTCCACGTTAAATGGGTAACCGTATCCTAGAACCTTTCTTTCCTAGCCACAGCCATACAGAACCGTTTAACCTCTTCACCCGCTTCTGGACTATAACATAGCCAACGCCGGGGAGAAGTGAAACAAACAGCCCTCAGGTCAAAAATAACTTTTCCAAGTTTTTTAAGTCTCTCAGCAAAAGCGTGTTCTTCTTCCCTACACATTTCATTAACGTTAAACTGGTTAATATTTAAATTGAAGCCTCCAACCTTAAAATAAGCTTCACGCCTAAAAGCGCTACTGCTACCCGGCAGCCTACCCCCAGTCAAATAATCCTTAAAAGCCTTCCAAACATAGCCTACGCCTATCAAGTTAGGCTCAGCCACAAGCCTCGGTCCACCAGTAGCCACAACACTCCAATCCCTAAAATGGCGAAGCAAAAGGTTAATGAAATTACACGGATAAAAAGTGTCGGCGTCGACAGCCACGATAACGTCGCCTCTGGCTTCTTTAACCCCTAAATCTCTTGCTGTAAGTTTGCCCCTAGGAGCGTTTATAACCCTATCAACGTAGGGCGTAGCCAACTCGACAGTGCGGTCTTCGCTTCCGCTGTCAACAAGAAGAACCTCAAACATTTCAGGATAAGCCACACGAATATTCTGCCTAGCCAAACTTCCCAAACAAGAAAGAACATTAGCCTCCTCATTAAAAGTCGGCAGAACAACGCTAACCTTAAAATCCAAATCAAAAAGGGGATAATCCCAAACATCACAAAACGCCGTCATATAACGATAGCTCAAAACCGTAGCAGAAAAGAAACTTGAAGCTCCAACAGAAAAACCAACAACCGCATCAAGCAGCCTCATCTTGCCTTGCCTCAGGCTTCTTCGGAAGCTCTATGAGGGGCTTCTTCTCAACTTGAACATGCGCACCCGCAGTCAGAAAAATCTTCACACCCTTAACAAACTCCGCAAACTCCTTACTCTCAACAACCTCAACAAGCTTAGCCATAACCTTACTAGCGTTCCTATACAGCTCGCTCCGCTCAACACTACGCCAAACCTTCCTAACCTGCCTCTGAGTGATGTAGTAGGCTATTATGCTACCAACAGAAATACCTACAGCCATGCTCACAGCGTTAGCCAACACGTCAACCCAGTTCAAAGCGACACCAAAACATAAATAAACATTCACCCTAAAATAAACTTTGGTAGTCTTAATGGCTGAACAGTTGAAATTTCTTGAAATTGCACGTATGCTGAACCAGAAACAGCCAATACCCGTCATCCTCAAAAATTTAGGGGTTAGCGGGCACGACGTAGCCAAAGTTAAAGAAATGATAGAGAACGGCGTGATAGTCTTCAACCCAGACGGGGAACCCCGCTTCACAATCCCCCTCACAAAAATAAGAGCCATAACAACAGGAAGACTTAGAAAAAGAACCCTAACCCCAGAAGAGCTAAGCCGCCTAACAGTCGTCGAAACCCACCAAGAAGCCCTAGCAGAAGAAGCAAGAAACCAGACAGACGCCTATTTAATATTAGGACGCGCAATATTTCAAGCCTTCAACGCTTGGGCAGTAAAACACGGCTACACGCTGGAGGACATAAGAAACATGCCAATCCACAAAATAATAATAGAAGCCCTAGACAAGGCAGACGAATACGACCGTATAAAGCCAGAATACGAACAACTAAAAGCCGAAGTCGAATACTTAAGAGCCAAACTAGACCCGCTAACACGCCTAAAAGAAATAACAACAAAACTTCCAGAAACAGTCCTAACCCTAGCCTACCTCCAAGAAATAGGAGCAGACATAACACCCCTAGCAAAATTCATGGACAAAGCCCTAACAAAATACGTAGTGGGACCAGCAAGTGGCTGAAAGACGCCGCAGAAACTCAGCAAGCATCCCAATAGACTACTGGACAGAAGCGTTAACAAAGCTTGGACTACTAAGCCCAATCACAGAAGAAGTCACCCAAACATCCGCAACACCAGAAGAAGCCAAACCAACAATCACAGGAGAAATGAAAATCTTCGCAGAACGCCTCATATACACATTATGCCCGCCGGAAAAAGGCTACGCCCCAATAATAGTTAAAACGGTCAAAAGCATATACGACGTCCTAGAAGGAAGAAAAGACTTCGGAGAATGGTTCACAGAAGTCCGCCAAGCCCTAAGCCTCAAAAGTTTTCAGCTAGCTCAAATAATTTATCAATGTTTGGAAGGTTTACGCTCAAGAGAAGCCAGAGAACTAAGAGAACAATGGTTCAACTTCCTACAAGCCGAACTCAGAGGATACGGAGTAATGTAAATGGAAACATGCCCAGTATGCGGAAAAGAAGTTTACGCAGGCATACGTGTTGACGAAAAATTATACCATCCAGAATGTTTTTTGGCAAAAGCTGAAAGCAAACAAACCGACGTGTGCACCCTTCTCAAAAGGAGATTTATGATACTGTTGGATGAAATAAAACGTGAACCAGAGCTGGCGGAAAAAAGAATGGCTGAAGCTGAAGAAAAGATTAGAAGATACAGAGACAGAATCTTCGACGAACAGGGAAGGCTTATAGACCCAGAGGGACTGAGAAAGGCTTTAGAACAGCAAATCAAAATTTCAGAAGAAAACGTCCGAATTTTCTTAGCGCAGATGAACACAATACTGGAAATCGCCGAAGAATTAAACTGTCCAAACACTACTGAAATGCGGAGAATACATGACTTGGAAGCCCACCCCATCTTAACAAGCGTGTTCCCAAAAATGAGGGAAAAACTTGCCCGAAGGTTCGGGATGTAATGTGAGCCAGGAAAAACCTAAATGGAGATATTTATCTGTGCTGAAATTGTGGTTAAACTTTATATGTTATAGAAGCTTGATTTTTTATTGGTGTAAATATGGAACACACAGCAAAGCTCGTTAAAAGCTTTCGTGACTATTTGATGTATGCTGAAGGTTTGAAGGGTGCTTTAGAAGCCAAAAACCTAGATGACACCTTAAAACTTTGCACCTACCTTATAGGCGAACTCCGAGTAATGACCTTCTTCGTCGAAGGGTTGCCAGAATTTAAAAGAGTCCACGAAACCCTAATGGCTAAAATGGAGTCAGTTTACAAGATTATGGAATATGCCAGAACGGGACAATGGGATAAAGCACTCGCCGAACATCCATTAATTGTCGACCCGCCACCTGAAGAAAACAGCGCATACGAACAGCCTAAATGGCGATACCTATCTGGAGCCGAGATTGCGAGCGTCTTTTCCGCTGTCACGCCTAGCATTCCCAGATACAAAGAAAGCGTATCCAGAAACTACTAAACCATCCTTACTGTCAAAGTCTCCACGACAATACTCAACCTTAGCCCCAACCATCCTGCTCAACTTTTCAGCGGCAAAACGTGCAAGCTGACGGCTAATCCCCTCAATCAAAACCTCCCGTCCCTTAACCAACTCCCCCGCAACAGCATTATATGGAATAACCTTATACCAACCCTTCCTAATAACGCCAGGCTTCAAACTGTAAACCCTAGCTTTACGGTTTTTGACACTCATTTTACATCCTTTCAACGATACGAATATTTAAAACTTAACCTTAAAAAAATATCGGTGAAAATACATGCCCGCGCCGTGGCAAAGAGTAAGTCCCATAATACTAACAGGGCTGTCCAAAACCACATGGAGACGCAAGTCAGGCCACATGCTCATGGCAGTCGCTGCTAAAAGGCACTTGACAATATTCTACCGAAAGCGTGAAGCTCCGGGCGCTGGAAGGCTAGAAGTTAAGAAGGCGTTCACAGAAGCCGCCGCTATGACAAGAGGAAAGCCCTTCAGGGAAGACAGAAATGCCGTAATCCGCGATGAAATGATTAAGAAGAGGGTAGGCATGGGCATATACAGGAGAAAGAGCAGAAGCAAGTACTCACCGCTGGCAGGAACAGTCTACGAAGTCAAGATTCCATACACGCCGGGAGTCAAAGTTAAGCCACCGACAAACATCGCTCACATAGCGAGAGCCGCAACTTAAAATCTAAGGGTCGCTCGGCTCAACTCCCAATATTTTTTTTAAATATTCCCTAGGCGTAAACTTTAACCAGCTGCTCATTTCAGCTCCCTTCTTCCACTCGTTTTTAACTATCAACGTTACCTCTTGAGGCGAAACGTAAACCCCATTCATGTTCAACAAACCTATAAGCTCATCCATATCCCTTGCAACCTGAAGCCACAAAAAGTGCAGAACAGCATCTTCAGGCAACTTCTTCCACGGCGTGGGAATCAGCGGTCTAGGATAAACCCTAGGAGGTCTCCCAGCCTTAATATCCTCAACCATTTCATGAAAAGCCCTTAAAACAGCAAGCCAATCACTGTGCCAAGCGTCACGAAACCGCGTCCAATACTCCATAAAATCGTAAGGATTTAACCCAACACTCGAAAGCTCATACTCAAAAGCCTTCCAAAAAGCATCAACCTCCTCGCTAGTAATTCGCCTTGGAAAAGGAAGAAGCGAAAGCGGAGCAGCAGGAGGCTTAGCAGGAGGCACGACAGGCACAACTTCCGTTGGCGGAGGAGCTGGAGCTACCTCAGGCGGGGCGACAGGCGGAGCAACTCTGCCAGCACGTTCCCTTTCAACAATGTCTAAAGCTAAACGTTCGATAACCTTGGCAGCCTCCTCATAAGGCAGAGTCTTAACAGTTTCAAGCTCGACCCTAAACTCGGCTAAAGCATCTCGCGGAACCCTGCCTAACTCCCGATACAAAGTAGCCCTAAACAAGTCCTCAAGCTTCTTAACCTCATCTTTAGTCAACTCTCTTGGGCTAGGCGGAGCAGGAGGCGCAGCTGGTGGCGTTGGCAGACCAGCAAGCCTTCTCTCTAACTCTTCAATATATCTTTTCTTTGCTTCTAACTGTTCTCTGAGAAGCTTAATGTTTTTGCGTTCCCTCTCCAACTGCCTTTTCAGCTCTTCAGCCTTCTCAATAAGCTCATAATCCTTTAACTCTACAACCTTCTTGCCAAGAGCCTCAATAACACGGTAGGCTTCTTCAGGGGCAACTTCTAAAGCTTCTGGAGGCTTACCAGCCCGCATAGTCAAAACTTCGTCAACCTTCTCTCTAAGCTCCCTTTCAGAAAGTTCAGCCTCAGCAATTTCATGTCTAAAATCAACTTCTTGAGGGTCTAACCCACGCTTCTTACATTCCCTCACAAAGTAGACGGCAACCCTTTCAAGCTGAGGCTTAATAATCTTCGGAGTAACGCGTTTAAGCTCCCACTCTCTCCAAACAACGTCAGCCAACATCTTAGCGTAGGCTAAATCCTCATCGGTAAGCCTAGGCTCTTCAGCCAAGCTCTTTAGCCTCCTCTTTAATTTTCTTCAACTCAGCCTTAAGCTTCTCAATCTCCTCCAACAATTCCCGCCTAATCTCTTCAGCCCTCTTTTTAGTTTCCTCTGGATTCGACACCTGCAACACCAAACTTAATATTTACCAAAGGAAAATTAAACTTTTAGGAGTTAAAATGCCCACATACCTTGTCAGACTTTACAGTCCATACACGCTTAAGCCCTTCGCCAAAAGGATAGACGCCCCAACAGCGGAAGAAGCCAAAAAGAAAGTTGTCGGCTCAATAATCAGAGACCCAGACGGATACGAGTTCCAAGTTGAACCATACTACATCATAAGCGTAGCTCCCATAACAGTCTTCCCCAAACCTCCATACGAACTGATGGACGAAGAAGAAGTGAAAGAAGCAGAATGGCTTAAAGGAGCCATAATCACAGAACCTCTAGCAAAAGGCTCAACACCTGTAGGCTCACCAAAACTTGAAACAGAAATCCCAAACAGCTTCACAACAGTATTTTTCGGACAAGAAGTAAAGAGCCGAAGCATACGCTTCCTAGAAGACTACCCAAAATTCAAGGTGGGCATAAAAGAATACGGCCCATACAAAAGAGGCGACGTAGAACACAAACTTCCATGGAGCAAAGCCAAAGAACTCTGCGCCGTAAAATTCCGCGTCCTAAAAAGCCCACCGCTAACCCCCCTAATAGACCCAACAGGCAGAGCCTTAAGAGAAGGCGAAGAAGTCACATACTCAGAACCAGAACACCTAGCATGGGCTAAACTTCAAGTCCAAAAAGGAAACCTCCAACAAATAACAGAGCCAGTAGCCGAATGGCTATACCCAGAATACAAAGCCAAAGTAAGATACAAAATAGACATCTTCACCAAATTCCTAGAAGAAGCCAAAAGAATGAGAAGAGCAGACAAAATCAAAGAAGCCGTCGAATACCTAATAACCTACAGCATGGGAATCCCCCTTGAATACCTAGCCCAAATCCTCGAGATTGGTTATTGGACTGCATGGAGAGCTGTCGCAGAACTAGCCCGCCCAACAGAAACCATGCTAAAAAGGCTGATGGAAACCCTAGACGAAACAGCCTCCCTAGAAAAATGGACAAAAGGACAAGAAGAAGAAATAATATTAACCCTAAAAACACCGAAAGAACCCAAAATAGGACTGGGATACTGGCACAACAGAGTAATATGCTACCCGCTAAAGCCCCTGCCAGAAACAGCCCTGCTAAACGAGCTTAAACGCATACTAACCCTAGAAGGCTACCCAACACTATCAAAAGAAGAAGAGGAAGCCCTAGAAAAACAAATGCGAGAATACTACGAGAAAAAAGCAAGAGAACGCCTAACCTACTGGATAAAATAAAACTTAAATATTCTTCTGTAACAATCTTCTATACGGTGATGTTATGAAAAAGATTAAGGAGACAAGCCTATACAAAGTTGAAGACGAAAACGGCAACCTAATAAAATCCGGCTTCAAAGACCTTGAAGACGCCTATGAATATTCGGTTAACCACCTTCTAAAAGCCACAGCAGTAAACAAGGTTGTCATTAAAGGCGAAATAACAATAGAAGCCAAACGCTAAAAAGGGAAGCCTTTGAGAAGGGGTAAAATCGAAATCAAAGCTGAAATCCTCGAAGTCTGCAAGGAACCCCAAATCATAAGCCAAATCCTAATAAAGGTTGGAAGGTTCGGAGGCTACTACGCCCAATACGTGAAAGAACTCACCAAAAAAGGACTGCTGAAAGAATGGAAAAGCCAAGGCAGATACGGCAAAAAATACCAGACCACAGAAAAAGGCCTCCAATGGCTAAACACCTACGAACAACTCAAACAAATAGAGGAATCCTAATGCCAGTATGTCCAAACTGTCGCGGAGCATGGCTTGTCCAAACAGACATTCCGACACGCTTCGTCTGCCTCTCGTGCAAAACAGAATACGAGCTAAAACCAGTTGAAAAGCAAAACCAGAAAAGAAAATATTGAGGGAAAAGGATGGCTGGAAAACTAATAAAAATTTGCCTACTTCACGGCAAAAAATGCTACTGGCAAAGCCTACGCTACATCCCCCGAAAAAGCAGTTTCCAAATTAAAATTTGCAGAGCCACTTTCCCATGCAACCAGCAACTTATAACAAGCACATGGAGTCTAGCGAAAATTGGCAAATGCGAGAAAGTCGACCTCTGCCCAATGCCATCTGAACCATGCAAACTAGCCCAAAACAAAGGCGTAGCTTTACCAAAAATGCGATGGGTAAACTGTCTATACGGAAAGGAGGCTGGCATACTTGTCTGAAATCCTCTACAAATGTTTGTTCTGCGGGGCTGTTTCGCCGAAAAGCAAATGGGAAGAAATAGAAGGCCAGTTCAGATGCCCAAACTGTGGACGCTCAAAAATAGCCCACAAAATACGACCACCAGTCGTACGACGCGTCAAAGCTGTTTAGGTGAGAAAGTATGGGTGAAACTCCGCCTCCAAAAATTGAAATTCCAAGGGAAACTCAACGTTTTATTATAGCTTTAACTCTGATAGTTGGCTTCCTAGTCGTGTTTGCCACCGTCTTCCTAACAACAAAGGACACCGAAACAGCCAAAACAGTTCTAACCCTATTGGCAGGAGCAATAACATCCATAGTCGGCTACTTCTTCGGAGCAAAAAGCATAGAAACACAAATCGAAAAACTAAAATAGCAAAACAAAAACCCGATACATTCGGGGCTTCCAGCATCAAATTTTAAGCCCTCACCTTCTCCTTTCTCCTCGATGAGGCAAGCTGGAAGCCCTCCAAAAAGCTTATATCTGCAAAGGTGAAATTCTCCTATTGGACGGTGTGTATAAGTGGAAGAATTAAGAGAACGTGTAGAGGTTTTAGACCAAGGGCGCATCACCATCCCAAAGAACATTAGAGAAAAGCTGGGAATACGGACAGGCTCAATCCTTGAAGTGTACATAAAAGGCAAGGCGATAATTATGGAGGTGCTTGTGAAGTGAAACTTGAAGACCTTAAATCTGCCTCGCCAACCTTAATCTCTAAACTTCAGGAAATAGGCATAAACAGCGTTGAACATCTACTGGTTAAAGGGTTCAAGGACATTAAAGCATTAATTCCAGACGTGGCTGAAGGCGAACTTCAAGATTTAATTATTGAAGCGAATAGGCAAAAAGGCTTCTGGTTCATAACTGGAACAGAATTTGCAGAGCTAGAAAAGACTAGAATCTGTTTCTCAACAGGCTCAAAAAGCTTAGACCAAATCCTCGGCGGCGGCGTCTGGAGCT
>Ga0272445_1000725_pt1 | contig 28828 bp, 24 predicted proteins | sample YNPCB0031_FD_194404 | JGI IMG/M metagenome (GOLD analysis project Ga0272445, IMG submission 194404) | Hot spring sediment microbial communities from Yellowstone National Park, WY, United States - YNP-CB-003-1 | ecosystem: Environmental > Aquatic > Thermal springs > Hot (42-90C) > Sediment... | reverse complement strand
ATGGGATTATGTATGGGTTCTAGGTGATCTTGTTGACTACGGTCCTGAACCGCATATTGTAATAGATATTGTTAGAGAGTTGAAACCTGATGTCATTGTTATGGGTAACCATGATTACGCTGTAGCATTCAATACTGATTGTAGATGCGATCCTGAGATACATGAGCTTAGCGAATACACAAGGAGAAATATCTCGTATAGGTTACTATCTAGAGAACAGATCGAATGGTTAAAGAGTTTACCAATTAAAATCGAGAAGAATGTTAATGGAAGAAAGATCTATATTGTCCATGGTAGTCCCAGGAACCCTCTCTACGGATATCTAAAACCAGATCTATCTAAAGATGAAATTCTTCTCCAGATAACCCCATCTATATATGCTGTAAAACCGAGACCTGTAAACGCAGATATAGTTCTCGTCGGACATACACATATACCTACTACAATACTCGTCGATGATAGATATATATTGAACCCGGGTAGCTGTGGACAGCCAAGAGATGGAGACCTTAGAGCATCTTATGCTATATACGATATAGAGAAAGGTGTTTTCGAAATACGTAGAGTTAAATACGATATTGGTAAAGTTGTTGAGAAACTTAAAAATCTTAACCTAGAGGAACGCTACCTTAAATGGCTTGAAAATATCTTAATAACAGCGTCTATCCATAGAACTTAAGAACACTTTACTTACTTTCAATGTTTACACATTTTTCTATAGAACATGTATATAGGTATTAAGCCGAGTACTAATGTAGTGAATAATGATACTATGAATAATGATTTAAAGCTCCCTGTAACATCTCTAATAAGACCTGCAATAACTGTACCTACAAATACTGCTGTTGAATATCCTGTCATTAGTAGAGGCCATGTTAACGAGTATTTATTAGACGAAATAACGGTCCTTATTTCTGTTGGTGCTATAACCATCCAACCGCCTAGGGTTAAGTATATTATTATAGATGTAAGTATAAACATTGTATACGATGGGTATAACCATAGCGTTACTGATGTGAATACCGTTAACAGGTAATTTAGTATTGCTGAGAATAGAAATCCTTTCATATCTATTAACTTTCCATATACCACCCTACCAATACCGTTGAATATAGAGAAAATAGCTATGAGATAACCCATAACCTCAGGCTTTATAGAAACAATCTCTACTCCAATCTGTTTAACGTACCCTATATATGCCAAAGGTGTGAATAGTCCTGTGAAGTATTGAAGCCATACGCTCCAAAAGCATTTAGAGGATAGGATATCTATTAGATCTCTACCTATATCTCCGTATCTCTCTCTCCCTCTAAACTCAGGGTTTACCTTAGCGAAAGAAGCTATAGCTAGAGATACCCCTAGATACGCTATACCTATGAATTTCAACGTTGTACTGAACCCATATACTTTGAACATATATTCGAGTAGCGGTGCCACTACGAGAGAAGCTATTCCGAAACCTGTACGAGCTATACCAACAGCTAAACCAGGTTTATCCGGTATCCATGAAGTTGCTATAGGCAAAGTCATGCTATCCATAAGAGCTAGTCCAAAACCCGCCAGAAGGTATGATAAAGTGAACAAAGCTATGTTTCTATCGATAAAACCAGAGGAAATAAACCCTAAACCAAATATCATAGCACCTAGGTAGAGAGGTATTTTCTCAGAACCAAATTTCTTCTCCAATACACCTCCTAAAAACATTAGATAGCCGTATACACCTAAAGAAACAAAGTAAGGCATCCCCGCTTCCACCGAGTAGACACTCCATAACTTCTGAATCTCGTAACCTATAACACTATATGAATACAGTGTACCCCCTAGAAATGTTATTACGAAACACATTCCTGGGTAAACCCATCTACGCTTACTGTTCAACATAAGGATCATCGAGATTCTGCATTTGGGAAGAGCTTAAAAGATTTCTTGACCTTTTATCATCCCAGCATCAACTTGTAAGAATATTCTGATGGAATTGTTGTAGATCGAATTATTTGCTATAGTATGCATCTAGAGAAAACATCGCGATAAGACCAATTAATAAAGATAACGTTGCTTTAAGCTCTCTTTTCTCCGCATGGGTCTCGGGAATAACCTCATGGCTAACAACGTATATCATAGCTCCAGCAGCAAATGACAACATATACGGCAAAATACCACGAGATAGAGATGCTAGAATAGCTATTATCAATGCAGCTAAAGGTTCTACAATTCCGCTTAAAATAGCTATCCACATCGCTTGACCAATTCTTTTACTTGTCGATACAAGTGGTAGAGATACAGCTAAACCCTCAGGGATATTCTGTATCCCTATAGCTATAGCTAGAAGAACCCCTCTCTTAAGCGATTCAACAACAGCTGCACCAACAGCCGCACCCTCGGGTATATTATGTATAATTATAGCTATGACCAAAAGCCATATCATCCTCATCTTCTTCCGAAGTTTTTCAGACCCTTCAAAACCTTTAACAAGGTGTTCATGGGGAAGAACTCTGTTTACAATCTCAACGAATAGTGCTCCACATAAGAAACCAATAATGGTTGGGGGTATTCCCCCGATTTCTACAGCTGGTATAAGTAGAGATGTGAAGGATGCTGATATCATGACTCCAGCTGAGAAACCCATTCCGTAAGGAATAATAACTTCACCAATTTTAGCACCTAGGAGAGCTGGTAAGGCTCCTAAAACAGTTAACGCAAATCCAATACATGCTACAAGAAAACTCTGTACAACTACATTATCTGAGATACTATGGATACTTATAACCATAGCTTCAATAGGATCCAAACTCAACTGCCCCGCTATAGTCTCTCTTAAATGCTTAATCACCAAGCTACAAAAATTCTGCTCTAATCAGCTTACTCAAGTTAAGTATTTAGGTAGCTGTTCTTCAAACTCTTTTCTTCTCGGGATAGCTGTTACAGCACCTCTTCTAAGACATTTCAATCCTGCAATAATGTTAGAATACATAACTGCTCTACTAAGCTCTATTTCTTCAAGTAGATAGAAAACTATGAAAGCAGCTGTCCATGCATCTCCAGCACCTGTTGTATCTATAGGTTTTATCTTTATAGCTGGCTGAAGTGTTTCTCCTTTCCTCGTCTTTACATACGCTCCTTGAGATCCTAGTCTTATAGCTACAATTTCTAGATTCTTGTACTTCTCCATTAACTTCTCTGATACCCATCTATAGTCCCTCGACATAAACATGTTCTCAAGCTCATCGAAACCCATTGTAATCATCGTCGAGATCTTGAAGTATCTATCAATAGTTTTTAAAGCGTTTTCACTGGAACCCCATATGTCTTGCCTATAGTTAGGATCTATAGATACATGTAGACCTTTTTCAAAGGCTTTTTCCATAGCTATATAAACAGCTTCTGATAAAGGTGGATATACTGTTGCAACACCTGATATATGTAGAATCTTAGCTTTAGTAACGCTATCTATATCTAGATCGCTTGGAGATAACATGGTATCAGCTGTTTTTGTCCATGGCTCTCTATAGAAGAAGAAATCTCTTTCACCACCTTCTCTAAGTATAACAAACGCTAAACTAGTTCTAGCTTTCTTAACCACAAGCCACCTAGTATCAACTCCTTCTATCTCTAAAAACTGCTTAAGCATGTAACCAAAAGGATCTTCGCCTACAGCACCAATAAAAGCAGATTTATGACCAAGTCTAGCAATACCAATAGCAACATTTGCAGGCGCTCCACCGAAATGAACCTCTAGAGCCATACCATCTCTATACACTCCTACCTCTAACGGAATTACATCAACAAGTATTTCACCCATACAAACAACATCAATTCTATTCACAGCATATCGCCCCAATTAATGATTTCTAAAATTAAAAATGCACATATGTAAAATATAAAAATTTATTTAAATAAAAACATGTTAGATTATTACAATATTTAACTACATTCGATTTGTATCCACTTAGTATTGAAGCAATAATCACGATCTATCTCCAAGGTTTTAACAATCTTTATATCTCTAGATGATACTCCTATCCTTATCTTGTATAGACCTTTCTCAACTATCCATCTATTCTTTATATAACTCGCTAAATACTTTATGGGAATATCTATAACTACATCATCTTCTTCTCCTGGTTTCAACAACTTCGTCTTCTTAAAACCTTTGAGTTCTTGGTACGGTTTATCTATAGATCCTCTAGGAGGTTTAATATATATTTGTATAACTTCTTTACCTGGGTAACCCCCTACGTTCTTCACTTTCAATTTTATCTTCATTTTATCAACATCTTTAACTACAGATACCTCGCTGAATTCGAAGTTTGTGTAACTTAATCCATAGCCAAACTCGTAAGCAGGTTCAACACCAAATGTATCGTAGTACCTATAACCAACGTATATACCTTCACTGTATTCAAGTTCTTGTCTAGGTTCGTATGGGAATGTTCTTGTTGCAGCATCTTGCCCTAGGTCTTTAGGCCATGTCAACGGTAGTTTACCATTTGGAGATATTTTCCCTAGGAGTATATCTGCTAGAGCTCTGCTACCTTCTTGCCCTGGCAACCATATAACGAGAATAGCGTCGACAAGATCTCTCCAGCTAATGATATCTATTGGACTAGGTATATTAAGAATTACTATTACTTTTTTATCGTATTTATGGAAGGTTTCAGAAACTCTTAGTAATAACCTATACTCGTCATCTCTTAGATAGTAATCTCCTTCAACTGGTTTTCTATCCCAACCTTCGCCTGAGATTCTAGAGATAGTTATTATAGCTACATCGTTCTTTTTAGCTACTTCTTCGAGGAATTGATCTTCAAATGGATCTTCAAGTAGATACATAGTTCTATAGTATTCAATAAGCATTTCCGATACATCGAATAACACCCATGTTAGAAAACCTTTATTATCAGATCTAATAGCTGTATCTCTTAATCTTCTAAACATCTCTATACAGTCTCCAAGTTCGTATAGAGGTAGCATATGTCTTCTATATACTTTCTCCACATCTTCATCCACTTTAATATCTCTCTCCCTTAAGCCCTCTGCTATAGAAACAGTGTACCTCGCATGAGCATATCCACTCCCAAGCCCTCCTCTAACAGTGTAATAAGACCCTTTCCCAAATAGAGCTGCCTTCGTACCACTCTTAATAGGTAGAACTCCATCATTTTTAAGGAGAACTGTACCCTCTAGAGCAGCTTCATGAGCTACTCTAGCATGTTCTTCTAAATCTGGTTTATTAGACCATCTATACCCTTGGTACTTCAAACTCTTTAAGATAGTTGATAATACATTCTTTGCTCTTCTATCTATATCCTCTTCTTTTAATTCACCATGTTTATATGCGTCAACAAGTTTTTTAACTATATTATCATCCCCTGGCATAATTAAATCTACTCCTGCTTTGATCTGCTCAACTGGGTTATCTCCCGCAAACCAATCAGTCATAACAAGCCCTTCGAATCCCCAATCTTCTCTTAAAACTTTCGTCAATAACCATGGGTTTTGAGTACAGTAGTAACCATTCAACTTGTTATAGGCAGCCATGATAGCACAAGGCTTAGATAACTCGATAGCTATCTCGAAAGCTCTTAGGTATACCTCTCTCAATGTTCTCTCATCAGCTATTATATTTACATACATCCTTCCAGCCTCCTGATCGTTACCTACAAAATGTTTTAACGTAGCTCCAACACCAACACTTTGAACACCTCTAACATAAGCAGCGGCTATAACTCCGGATAGGAGAGGATCTTCTGAGAAATACTCGAAGTTCCTTCCACCAAGAACAGTTCTATGGATATTAAGTCCAGGGGCTAGGAGTATATCTACTCCATACTCTTTAGCTTCTTCACCAATAGCTCTACCAACTTTCTCAACAACCTCAGGATTCCACGTAGATGCTAACATAATTGCATTAGGGAAATGAGTAGCGTAGAACTCTTTATCTACACTAAAGCGGAGGGGAGCTATTCTAACACCTGCTGGTCCATCGGCTAAGACTATAGCTGGTACACTGAGCTTTGGGATAGATCTTGTCTCCCCAGCTGCTCCAGGAACTATTACGGATGTTCCAGCTCCTACGAGAAGCGATATCTTTTCCTCAATTGCTAACTGTTTTAATAGATCTTCAACTTTAGACATAAAACACCCCACTACCTACATTCAAATCTCTACTATTTAAGAGTTACATAGTAAAGTCCATGAATGAAAACTTAGATGTAAAATTATTCGACTTAGCGATTCTCTTACGTAGATATAATTGAGCTTCTTTATTTAGAGCTGGATATAGATATCTCACCGTTTACAATCTCTACAATTTTATTCGAAATTACTTCAAGATCTTTGTACATATAGTGTGTTGCAATCACAATGATGCTTCCATTCCTAACCATGTCTAAGATATCCTCTATAAGAAGTTTTACACGTGTATTATCTAGAAATGTAAACGGTTCGTCGAGAGCTAAGATCTTTGGTTTTAAAAGTAGAGCTCTTAAAATAGATACAGTTTTTGCTTGACCTGAGCTAAGTTTGTGTACAGGTTTATCTAGAGCTTCCTCTAGTCCATACCTTGAAGCAAATTCTATAACATCATCCTCTTTCTTCACTTCTCTCAGCTTTAACCCTAGCTCTATATTATATCTTGCAGATCCTCGTAAAAGAGTAGGTTTATCGTGAACAAACACAATATTTCTTCTAATCAAAGACTTCTCCTCATCGCTAGTACTCCAGAAATCCTTGCCATCCACTAATACATTCCCTTTAGATGGTTTGATAATCAGAGATAGTATTTTTAGTAAAGTTGTTTTACCTGAACCGTTAGGCCCTATTAAGATGTATATTCCAGGCTCTTTGAATATTAAGTTAATGTTTTTTAAAACATATGTAGAACCATCGTAACTATGCCAAATATTCTCTAACGCAATCTCCATATGATGTATTCACCTAGGATCTTTAATGTTATAGCTATTGTAGTTGTAATTGCTATTAATATTCCCCCAAGCTGTATAGCTTGTTCATAGTTACCTAGAGATGTTTGTAAAGCTATAGCTGTTGTCAATACATTAGTGTAACCTTCTATACCTCCACCAACGATCAATGCCACTCCTAGTTCGCCTATAGCTCTAGAGAAAGCTAAGAAGTAGGAGGATATCATAATAGGTATAAGCTCTTTTATAAGTATCCCTATAGCTTGGTTCTCGGATCCTCCTAGGGATAGTACGAGTTCTCTTACGAAATCCTTCAATTCGTATACATGTCTAAACATATGGGTTACTGCAATAGGTAGAGCAACTAAAAATTCTCCAATAATTATTGCATAAGGTGTGTAAAGAATACCTAGAATCCCTAAGGGTCCTCTAGGATAGAATACCATGTATAGTAAAACACCTATAACTGTAGTTGGAACACCTACAAATACTTCAAAGATGCTTAACACCATCTCAGCTTTTCTCCTAGCTAAACGTGACAAAGTTAAAGAAATTGCTATAGCTATTGCAAAAGCTATTAAAGCCGCTATTGATGATACGTATAGACTTCTCGACATTATAGAGACTATAGTCTCCATAGTCAACACTCTACGAATATAACCTTGCTAAAGTTTCCCAAGCTCTTAACACCATTTCTTCACTACCTTCGATAGAGTTTAGTAGTTTACTAAACTTCATTTTTATCAATTCTTGTCCTCGTGTCAATAGATATTCTCTTAATTTGTACGCTATATACCAAGTTAATGGGTTATCGCAATGTTTTGCTTTTGATAAATAAGTAGAGTAAACATTTATCAAATAGACAGGGTCTTTTAAAAGTATAGCTAGGTTCAATACCTTACCTTGTTTCTCTAGAAGCAGATATGTCGCTATATCACTTATAGTATAAGCATTGAGGTTATCTGCTATTAGAACTGTCTGAACCATTCCCTGTCCACTCCTTAAATACCAAGCTTTTCCCTCAGGATTGAAATTACTTAGAGTCCATAGCATAAGTTCTCTTACATGTGTTCCCGAGAGATCTCCTCTACTAACAAACTTAGCTAAACTTTTCTCTCCTGCAGAATATATCCTCTTGAAAGCATCTACAGCATTTAAAGCTCTACTAATATTTGCAGGATCACTCTTAGGTCCAAGGATTACAAACTCATTGTACGCAAATATAGCTAGTCTCTCCACCTCTCCTCTCTCAAGATATTTAAACTCAAGAGAAGGTGCATGAACAAAAGCAATACATGTAGAGCCATCGGCTAAAAGCCTTAGAGCCTCCCCAGAACCTCTAGCTAAAATCTCGAATTTCACATTTAAACCCGTAGAATTGGTAAAATCATTTAAAAGATCACCTAGTACTCCTAATTGGTAGAGAGAAGTTGTTGTAGAAACCTTGATACTATAAACATTATCTAATCTCCAAATATACTGGTTATAGATGTAACCTAGGTAGAAACCTCCTAGGAGCGTTGAAATAGCTACAACTAGTACCATCACATAGTTATTTTTCTTAATCATATATGCACCTCGCTATCGAAACGAAATAATTTGGATCCTCATACTTTTGTAATATACTGTATTCTTACAGTATTTTGTTTACATTTAAACTTATTATAGCTAACTATTGCTTACATTAACTTCTGCGGGAGATACAATGCCTAAACCTTTGGTCTTAGATAATGTTAAAATTTTAGATGTTGAAAAAGGAGTTGTTATTGAGAATGGATGTATTGTTATTGAAGGTAAGGTTATTAGAGATGTTGGGAGTAGAGGTTCCGTTGAGATACCTAAAGATACTGTTGCTATTGACTGTAGAGGGTATATGGCTTTACCAGGGTTAATAGATGCTCATATGCATTTAACAGGCTTTAGAACAGGTGATTTTATAAAAGAATCTTTGCTTGTAAGTTACGAAACTCTGGTAGCTAGAGCTGTTAAAGATCTTGAAAATCTTATTGAAGCAGGTTTTACAACAATTGTTGATGCTGGAGGACTTATTGCTCTAGGACTTAAGCAAGCAGTTGATGAAGGATCTATTGCTGGTCCTAGGATTGTTGCTGCAGGTCCTGTTATAAGCCAGACTTTTGGTCATGGCGATACCCACTACCTTCCTATATGGCTTGTAGATGCTAAATCACCTCTACATCTTAAGCAGTTCACTTCTTTGTTATGTGATGGTGTTGATGAATGTAGGAAAGCATCTAGGTATGCTTTGAGGATGGGTAGCGATTTCATAAAGATTTGTACTACTGGAGGTGTTCTATCTCAAAGAGATAGACCTGAGTATACACAGTTTACTTTAGAAGAGATTAAAGCTATAGTAGAAGAAGCTGAGTCTGCTGGAAGATGGGTTCATGCACATGCTGAAGGTGCTAAAGGCATTGTAAATGCTCTTAAAGGTGGTGTAAGGGTTATAGCTCACGCAGATCTGATTAACGACGAAGGTATAAACCTTGCTTTAGAGAAAAACGCTATAATTGTACCAACTCTTGCTGTTTCTGAACACATCCTCTCATACGGTAAAGAACTTGGTATACCTGAATGGGGTCTAGAGAAAGAAGCAGAGCTTTACAAATATCACGTAGAGAATATAAGGAGAGCTTATAAAGCAGGTGTTAAACTCGCTACTGGTACCGATTTCTGGGGTGGGATTAAAGCGTTTAGACATGGCGATAACTCTTTAGAAATAATTCTATTTGTTGAAAAACTTGGTATTCCACCTATTGAAGCCTTAAGAGCAGCTACAATCAATGCAGCTGAAGTAGCTGGTCTAAAGAATACTACTGGAAGTATTACACCGAAGAAGTTCGCAGACATAATTGTAGTCAACGGTAACCCCCTTGACAATCCAAGGACGCTGATGGATAAAGAGAACGTTATGCTAGTAGTCAAGGAGGGAAAGATATTTAAGAATAAACTAGAGACAGTAGATAGATAAATAGAAGAGTACAACTAACCTTTTTCCCATTCTAAAGGATGGGTCCCCCTTAGAGGGTTCATTAGTTTTACACATCTATTTAGATTATGTTCGTTAATCTGAAGATAGTTTATATAGATCATGTCCATAATATAAATACCTGTTTCCACGATTTACTCCCCATCTCCACACTTAGAGGTAAACGGCTCATACAAGAGACTTTATAGATTCTAAAATCCTATAATCTTCCTCTACATCCCTATCTTAAAGACTCAGGCTTTTAGATGTTTTATGTGATCCTTAATACTAAGGGATTAGTTCTTCCCTTAGTCTAGGATTCAGAATTTTTTCTAATCCATAACCCATTAGCATTAGTGCTACTACAAGTAGTGATAGAAATACTCCAGGTGGGAGAAAGTACCACCATTTCCCAGCAGCTAATGCTCCTGATACATAGGCATTATGTAGTATTGTACCCCAGCTTATTTCGCTAAGATCTCCAGCTCCCAGAAATACAAGAGCTGTATAAGATAGAATTGCGTTTGGTGTAGATAGAACAGTATTCGCTATCGCAAGTGGTAGAAGTTGAGGTATTATATGCTTAAAAAGTATACGTTTATCGCCAGAGCCAAGAGCTTTTATAGCTTCTATAAATGGTAATTCTTTTATGTAGAGTACAGCTGATCTTATAACTCGTGCTATAGGAGGCCACGTGAGGATAGCTATAATTACTATGGTTGAATATATACTCGACGATATTATAGCAGCTATAACTACCATCAAAACAATCTGTGGCAATGCTATCAAGAAATCTGCTAATTTCATGAGGATCTCATCTAGAAAGCCCCTGAAGTAACCGGATAGAATGCCTATAAACAACCCTAGTATAGTTGCCATTATAGCAGCACTTAATCCTACTACAAGCGATGGTCTGATGGCGTAGAGGTTTAAAGTTAGAAGATCTCTACCCATTTCATCTGTTCCCAGAAGGTGTTGAAGATTTGGAGGGTTGAGAATCTTCAGAGGATCTGTTTCGAGAGGATCGTAAGGAGCTATGTATGGAGTTATAATTGCTATAATAGTGTATGCAATAACTATGGCTATTCCTATCTTAACCTCTGTAACTATGAAAACTAATTGGGTGAAAATATTATTAGAATTCCTCGATTTTTGTCTTCTTAGTTTCACGATCTTCTCACCCTAGGATCTAGGAATCCGTACAGCATATCAGCTAAAGTATTAGCTATGATTACCGACGTTGTTATTATTAGGAAAGAACCTTGGAGTAAAGGGTAGTCTCTGTAGATAACAGCTTCATATATAAGCCTACCTATACCGGGCCAAGCAAAAATTGTTTCGGTAAAAACAGCTCCAGCAACTGTTGTACCAATAGCTATTGCACTCACACTTACTATAGGGATTAAAGCATTTCTAAGAACATGTTTAAAGTATATAACTCTGCTTGGATACCCCATAGCGTGTAGAGCCCATACAAAATCCTCACGTATTATGTCAACCATAGCTGACCATGTTATTACTGTAAAACCCCCGAAGCTAACCAATGTTAAGGTTATAGAGGGGAGGATCATATGTGATAGAAGATCTAGAAATTTCTCTAAACTATTTAAATACTCGATTCCATAGCTGTACATACCGCTAACAGGTAGACCTAGGAAGTTTATCGATATTAGTATAAGTATTCCCCCAAGCCAGTATGTTGGTAGCGAGTAGAGTACAAGCGAAATAGTTGTTGTTAACCTACTCGCAAAACCACTCCTTCTCCAAGCACATAGAGTTCCTATCAAAACTCCTAAAACTATAGAGTATATTGTTGAGGGTATGAGTAGTATCAGAGAGTTTGAGAGTCTATCCAATAAAATATTGCTAACAGGCTTCTTGTAGTAGATAGATATACCTAGTTCTCCTTTAAACACATTTACTATATATATTACATATTGCTCCCAAAGAGGTTTATCTAAACCAAACTTCGCTTTGATACTTTTGATCTGATCCTCTGTAAGCCTTGGATCTCTTAACATAAGTGATATAGGATCGCCTGGGAGAAGCCTAAAGATTATGAAGCCTAGTGTAAATAGAGCTAGTATAGATATTATCATTGAAAAAATCTTACTTGCTATGTATCTTTTCATCTCATTAACCTCTTCTTCTAAGGAATAATAGAGCAACTACAGCTACTATTATAACTATAGCTATAACAAGGTATGTTGTATATGTAGTTAAACTTGTACTTGTTGGTCTAGTGGATTCAGTAGGTTGTACTTCTTCTACAAATGCTACACTAATGAATACCCTCCAGTCACTTCCACTAAAAGGTCCTCCAGGCCAGTTGTAGTCAAACCCTGTGAATTTCGCGTTATGGGCTTGGATAGGCTGTATTTCGCATAGAGGTAGGTATGGTAGATCTCTGTATACCATCTCCTGGAGTTTATATGCTACATCCTTTAGTTCATCCATTGTTTTAGCTTCGTAAATCTTATTAAAGAGGTTATCGTATTCAGAGTTATTGTATCCTGAATCCGATATCCCTAATATCTTTCTATCCGATACAAATACCTCAAAATGAGTTGCACTTATAGGATCAACAAACCAGTCCCATAAATCGATATCATGCCCAAGTTTTATCTTATCGTCAACTTTTTGCCATATTATAGAAGACATACTGCCTGTATCCATAGGTTTAACAGTTGTTGAAACCCCTATAGAACTCCACCACTTAGCTATTAACTGTGCAGCATTTACAGCTTCAGGGAATTTATTAGGTACCAAGATTGTATATTTCATTTCTACACCATCTGGTGAAAATCTTACACCGCTAGATCCTACTCTATACCCAGCTTCATCAAGTATTTTAACTGCTAACGACTGGTTGAAAGGTCTTACCTTAAGATTAGAGTTATAGAATATGTTTGATGTTGGTAACGGGTTAGCTATAGGTTTCGAGTAGTTTGGCCATGCAACACTACACAGATACTCAATATTTATTGCATATGCTAGAGCTTTTCTTACCAATCTATCTCTTAGAGTTGGATTGCCTGTACCCTCTGGATCTACGTTGAATGCTAAGTAGAAGTACATTGTTCCAGGTGATTTGAATACTTTGAACTGTGGGTTCTTAGCTAATGTTTCATATAGAGATATAGGTATGTAAGGACCGACAGCATCTACTTCTCCTGATAATAATGCATTTGTTGCACTAGTAACATCTGAGTAGAACTTAATTATAATTCTATCTACTTTCGGTAGCCATTTTTTATAGTAGAAGTTTTTATATGGTTCAAGAACTATATATTGACCTTCTTTGTACTCAGTAACTTTCAATGGTCCTGAGCCTATGGGTGGATTTGCATCATATGTTGAAGGATCGCTTACATTAGACCATATATGTTTCGGTACTATTGGCACAGTACTTGCTGCTTCTGTGAAGAATAGTGGAACAGATGTAACATCAAACTCGATTGTATAGCTATCTACAACCTTTATCTCTTTAACCATTTTAACACTAGAAATTCTTGCAGACCATGGCTCAGCTGATAATTTAAAGCTATACTCAACATCGTACGCTGTTACAGGTTTTCCATCGTGAAACGTAGCATTTTTAACAAGGTGAAATCTTACGGTATTATCCCCTATAACCTCCCATTTCTCAGCTAAATCAGGTACAAAACTCTTTAGATCTGATGCAATTCTAACAAGCCTGCTATATACATTTAACGTTGACCATGAAGATATTGCAGCATATGTTGTAAAAGGATTAAATGTATCAAAACTAGTACCACCCCAGCCAACTCTAAAAACTTTAACCTGTTGACCATAGGTGTAACATCCATAGACTCCACTACTTAACGATACTATTAATAATATTACCATTATATAATTGACTATCTCCTTTACCTTCATAATAATCCTCCATCTATAAGTGAATAATCTTTTTCGTTACAGCATTAAAAACTAAGATTTTATAAATAAAACATGCCGTACATTTCATTGTTCTAATCAGAACGTTTGAAACTATTCAACAGAGACTACCTTACAAAATAACAACACTACTAATTACCAACAAACATGTTTAAAACAAAACCCTTTACTCATTTTTTAAATTCGAATATTTCTAGGGATCGTATTGAATAAAACTAGAAAAATCTATCGTCAAGGGGATCTCATACTCGTTGAAGAGGAAGGTATTGATACGAACTTAGCTATGAAAGAAGGCGATATTCTAGAAATTGCTTCAGAAAATGGTAATACCCATAAACTTATTAGCCCTGTCTATAGTCTTTATGGTCGTCGTTATGTTGTTGTTAAAAAACCTTCAACTTTAATACATCCACAGCATCCTAAGCTTGTTATAGAACCCGGTATTTATAGAGTTGAGTTTGTAAGAGATTACGCTCTGAATAGATCTATTGATTAACATAACTATAATGTGTTAAGATATGTTTTGCCACATAGGTTTAGGTAGAGCTTATAGAAGATCATACGAATTTTTTCTATCTGATGTAATTACGAGTAGTGGTGCTAAGAAGAGGTCCCGAAATATATTTAGAGTTGAAGGTTTCTTGGGATATCCTTTAAGAATTTTTGTTGAGGAATTCAAAGATAGTACTATCCATATGTACAGGTATAGTGGTAGACAGTACTACGTATTTCCTGAGAAATTCTATTCATTATTTGTATCTGTATCTAAGCTTATATACACTTTAAATAGGTATCATAGAAGAGATGTTGAAAAGATTTTCAATCATATCAATAGATTTGTAGAACTATGTAAAGATGTGGATCAATGTATAGAGATGTTGCTAAGAGAAGTATCATACATCGAGAATCTCTTCGTTAAAAGAGTTGTTAAAGGTAGGAAGGCTTTGACAAAAAGGTTTAGAAGAAGTATGGAAAGGTGTAGAGATGTTGTAGGGAGATTCTTTCCAGATTTACTCAACCCCTATATCCATAGGTACGAAAATTTTGAAGAACTTGAAGAATTCCTGAGGAAATTCTTTAGTGATAGAGTTGCTAGAAGTTATAGAAGGTTTGCAGAGATTCGAAACCCTATAATTGTAGCTAGGGATGGAATCATACTCCTAGCTAAAGATAATCAACTTCTAGACAACTTCTCTATATACGTTGACGACTGTTCTGTAACGAGTAGCTATGCAATCACGAAAATTGTTGGTGTAGAAATGCTTAACGGCTATGTGTATAGAGTTAAATGGGTTGCCATCCTTGGAGTAGATTTATATACTAAACAGCTATTCCTACATTATGTCCCACCAACACTTATTCTACGTAAAGCAGAGCTATGCAGATTATGGGTTCTAGGACTTGTAGATGACTTCGGTAGACCTCTATATGAAGATAATGTATCTTTGGTGGAGGTTTAGCTATACTTCGACCAATTCTCTATTATCTATGACCCTTTTGTATCATCTATCGAGTTGCATAGATAGTGCTATACGTAGTTCTAGGGGAGATTCAATAACTTTATACACTTCAACTATAACCTCGTACTTTTTATTAATACTCTAGATTAATAACTAGGATATCTACATCGTTTGTACCTGTAAATTTCTGTTTAACAACACAATTGATCCAAATACGTATATACGTGCATTAGGATCTGTTTTCACAATTATCTCCTTAACCTTTCCAACTATACCTATGATTCTTGAGATAATTGAGCACTTTACTACTATACCAACTCAATAAGAATTTTTGAACATCACTAGAATAAATCTTAAGAGATCTTTAATCTTTATTTCTTTGCGCACTATAGGAAGATGCCTCGAAGCTATATTTGCTCCTTCAAGTCAGCGAAATAATGAGGTTTGAACATTGTTAATAAGCTCTAGAATCTTCGGTTCGAAAACATTTAACTTTCTTAAGTCTTCTGAGAGAATGTGTTCTAGGATAACTCCCTTTAAATTAAGATTATGTACTTCAGCATAAGCTGACAATATTGCTCTAAATTGAATATAGCTAGGTCATATTCATCTTCCTCAACAAATTTCTTAACATTTCTAAGAAAAGCTTCAGTACATTTCTTCAAACTCCCAGCTTCTTCGATCGAGATAGAGAAGTCTATACTATATAGTGTATAGAAAAACAAAAGCTATTAAGAAACTCTTATAAATGGGCAGTTACAGAACTGATGGTAGGTTTAGATATCTGTAGATATTTGTAAATATTTGGTTCTTAAAGTAATGTTTAAATACCTCTATACCTACTGTAATTTCTTGGATGATCTGCTCTGCGGTGATATAGAGAATCAAATGGGGGTCTCGTGGCGTTGGGTCGACTGGCGCCCATGAGGTGTGGGTGAAGCTAGTGAACCCACACAGAGGTGCAACCCCGCTAACGGAAATACAAATATTTACAAATAACATCGAGTACCGTTAGAGGGGAAACGCTATTTAAACGAATTCTAGCTTCATATACATTCTTTAACTAGGTTAGAACTAGGTATATTATCCACAACTTGGTGCTCTAAATGAAAATCCGGTTAACATATATTTCATGGGTTCTATGCTTAGTATCATTCCTATTACCATGGGCTAGAAGTTCTACAGGTATACTCTTCGGATTCAACTTAATCCCTTTCACAATCCCATATATCGCTGGTTTAGCTATAGGATTCCCACCATTAGTAGGAAAGGTTAAGAAAGTTTTTCCAGTGTTAGCATGTATACTCATGGTATGGGGTGTAATTAACGTGGCTTTCTACTGGTATAACCTCGCACTACACTATGTCGCTACAAGCGGTGGTACAGCTGAGATACTCATCGGCTCATGGATAGCTTTAGCAACAGCGTTTTTATACCTTGCAGTAACTATCTATAGGTTTCGATAAAAATTCGATAAATTCTCTATTATATAATTTTATACAACAGAAAATTAGGTAATTTTGATAGCTATGGTTTATAGATTAAAAGTTTCTATAACTATGAACATCAAAATAAAAAGGACTTCGTAATTATTTAATAAAGCTTTACCTTATAGGAGGAGGCAAAAATATGTTAACTTCTCAAGTGTAATATTTGAGATAGATGAGTTTATTATTAAGCTATAGGCTTGAGTATCTAAATTATGCTGGGTCTAGTTACTATTTTAGGGTATTAAATTATTGAGGAACATCAGGATGGTGAAGGAAAATCAAGTGTAAGATACTTATTCCTTAAAATGGAGAACTATTAATTTTAATTATTTTAATGATTCTAATGATGCTAGCACAAATTCTTGTAGTTTCTTCACAATGTATGCTTCGTCGAGAGTTACCATGAAAATATTTAGACTTTATAAATTTGTGTTGAATTCTGTTACTGAAATATAGTTGTCTATATGATATTAGAAAATATAAATTTTTAAAACCGTGTTTTACTAAAATAGGTACACAACTATCAATACATAACTAGTTAAGTGCTGGTGATATTGGTATGCCGTTTTCACGTAAAGTCATTATAGCGATAGTGGTAATAGTGATTGCCATAGCTGTATCTTTAACAGTTACTAGATTAACATTGCCGCAGTCTGCTCAAAAGATACTTGTTGTTGGTACAACCTACGATCCTAAAACTCTAGACCCTGCACAAGCGTATGATATAGCATCATCTATAGTTATACAGAATGTATATGATACTCTTGTAGGTTATAAACCAGGAACATCAGAGCTTACACCTAAGCTTGCTGAGAAATGGGAATCCAATGAAAATGCGTCTATATGGACTTTCTATCTGAGGAAAGGTGTGAAGTTTCATGATGGTTCAGAACTTACTGCAGATATAGTTAAATATAGTATAGAGAGAGCCAAAAATTTACAAGGACCGCCAGCATTTCTCTTAGATGTTATAGAAAGAGTTGACGTTGTCGATAAGTATATTGTGAGATTTGTACTTAAATACCCGTTTTCACCATTCCCATCTCTTGCAGCATTTACAATATTTTCACCAGTTCCTCTAAATGCAACAAAGCTTGATGAAAAACCTATAGGTACAGGACCTTTCAAACTAGAGTCATGGAAGAAAGGAGAACAGATAATACTTGTTGCTAACAAAGATTACTGGAGAGGTTCTCCAAAAGTTGATAAGGTTATCATCAGGATATACCCAGATCCAGCTACACTTAGAGTAGCTCTTGAAAAAGGAGAAGTTGACCTAGCTCTTGGTATACAGCCCCAAGATATAGAAGCTCTATCGAAGAATCCAAATATAAAGATGGTATCTGTTGACGGTCTTGTTATCGAATGGCTAGGTATGAACCATAGGAGATCCCCGTTCAACAATACCCTACTTAGAAAAGCGATAAATTACGCAATCGACTACGACTACATAATAAACGTAGTTCTTAGAGGTACAGCTACAAGACTCTATGGACCACTACCACCAGCAGTCTTCGGCTATGATCCTGAGGTTGAGAAGTACGGGTATAGATATAACCTAGAGCTTGCTAAAAAACTTCTTGCAGAAGCAGGGTACCCTGAAGGAAAAGGTTTGAGAGAGCTAGAGCTAATAATAAGCTCAGCTGAAAGAGCTGAAAGAAAAGATGTTGCAGCAGTAATACAGAGGAACCTCAAGGAGGTAGGAGTAAATGTCAAGATTGTTGATCTTGATTGGCCTACCTTCCTAGATAGGTTATTCAATCATGATTTCGATATGTATATGGTTGACTGGTTCCCAGATTACGTTGATCCCGATGACTGGATCGTACCCCTTTTCGCAAGTTATGGATTGAACATGGATGGATACAACAATACTGTTGTCAATGAACTAGCACTTAAAGCAAGACAGGTAGCTGATCTTAATGAGAGGCTAGCTATATATAAGCAGTTGCAGAAGGTCATCGTCGATGATGCTCCGTGGGCGTTTCTCTATGTACCGAAGCTATATGTCTTTATGCAGAAGAATGTTGAAGGATTTGTACTATATCCAGTATACTATATAGATTTTTATCCTGTTGAAAAGAAGTAGAAGGTGGATCCATGGCTAGAAATATAGTTCAATATATTTTTTACCGTTTCATACAATCCGTACTCTCTTTATTTGGGGTAATACTGATTGTATTCATTCTCTCAAGAATACTCCCAGGCAACCCCGCTGTAGCAATTCTTGGACCTAAAGCAACACCTGAGAATATCGAAAGGGTAACAAGGGAATGGGGTCTTGATAAGAATTACCTAGACCAGTTTACAATATATATTTCACGCCTATTTCGAGGCGATCTAGGGGATTCATATGTAATGGGTTACAGTGTTAGCAGATTAATAATGGAGAGACTCCCAACATCGTTCGAGCTTGTAATAACTGCGTTTATACTATCTTTAGCTATTGGAATTCCTCTAGGTATTCTAGCTGCAAGAAGACACGATACAAAACTAGACCTAATTCTTACATCACTAGCAGTTATGAGTTTCTCATTCCCTTCTCTACTGCTAGGCGTACTGCTTCTTATTTTCTTTGGTGTTAACCTAGGTCTACCTGTTGGTGGTCGGATTGACCCTAGGTATTCTATAAATTTCTATACAGGATTTGTTATTCTGGATACGCTTTTGAATGGAAATATTGCTGCTTTCTTCGATGCTTTTATGAGAATCATACCTCCAGCTCTAACTCTTGCAATACCTCTTGCGGGTCTTTTGCTTAAACTTTCAAGAAATAGCATACTTGAGGTGATGATGCAAGATTTTGTTAGAACAGCTAGAATGAAAAGACTTCCTGAGAATGTAGTTATGTATAAACATATTCTTAGAAACGCATTACTACCTATAGTAACTGTTGCAGGTCTTTATTTTGCAGTACTTGTAACAGGTGACATAGTTGTTGAAACAATATTTGCTTGGCCAGGTCTCGGTAGACTTGTATGGGAGGCTGTTACATTAAGAGATTACATGGTTATTCAAGGATCGGTGTTAGTAATATCTATAATATATATAGCTATCAATGCTGTTGTTGATATTCTCTACATATATATTGATCCTAGGATTAGGGGATAATTATGAATATGAATAAGTTGGATTCTTTTAAAGAGCTTTTAAAGATTAAAAGAGTAAGGTATGGAATCTCTATTCTAACGTTTCTAGCTATTCTAAGTATCTCTGTAATCTTTTTCTCACCTTATGAATACGACCAGATATCCTACAAAATACATTTACCACCATTCACTCCAAGCGATAGGGCATGGCCTTATATTTTCGGTACAGATAATCTTGGGAGAGACATCTTTACAAGAACTTTCTATGCATTCATTCTAGATGTTAGCTGTGGCCTTGCAATAATTGCTCTCTCTGGTTCTATCGGACTTATTATAGGTCTTGTATCTGGCTATCTTGGTGGCACCGTTGACTCTATACTCATGAGAATCATGGATATAGTGATAAGCATACCCGGGTTCATGCTCGCTATAGCGATAGCCGCTGTTCTTGGATCTAGTATTTTTAATGCGATAATAGCTGTAGTTATAGTTACGATACCTATCTATGCAAGGCTTGTAAGAGGTATAGTTTTATCTGTAAAAGAAAGTCTCTTCATCCTAGCTGCGAGAGAAGCTGGTTTAGGTAGCTTGAGTATAATTGTTAAACATATACTTCCACATGTTATACCTACGTTTATAACTCAAGCTACTATGGAGTTAAGCAACGCTATTATCTATATTGCTGCTCTTAGTTTCATAGGTTTAGGTGCTCAAGAACCTGTAGCAGAATGGGGTTTAATGATAAGTTCAGCTCGAAGATATGTAAGAGAAGCTTGGTGGCCAGCTGTTTTCCCAGGTTTAGCTATGTTTCTAACTGTTCTATCCTTTAACTTGATTGGCGATGGTTTGAGAGATTACCTAGATCCGAAGAAGAGGGTGAGTATTAGTGGATAAACTGAAGCCTCTTGAGATTAGGAACTTGACTATTCATTACATGGTTCGCGGGAAATGGGTAGAGGTTGTAAGTAATGTTGATCTCGATATAGAGGAGAAAGGAGAGATACTAGCTGTTGTAGGAGAATCTGGATGTGGTAAAACAACCTTAGGGCTTGCAATAGCAGGGCTTCTACCTCCTAACGCTAGGATTGCTAATGGAAGTATAAAAGTATTTGGAAAAGATGTGAAATCTAGTTCTACTAAAGTCGCCATGATTTTTCAAGATGCTTTAACAAGCCTTAACCCGCTTTTAACTATAGGAGAACAGATAGCTGAGGTATATATTCATCATTTTTCAATGAGTAAAAGAGAAGCTCTTGAAGAAGCTATGAAAAGACTTGCTGAAGTTGGTTTACCAACTACATATGTAGATAAGTATCCTCATGAGCTAAGTGGTGGGCAGAGACAGAGGGTGTTAATAGCTATAGCGATAGCGTTGAACCCTGAGCTTATAGTTGCTGACGAACCTACGACAGCACTCGATGTTACTACACAAGCTAAGGTTTTGAAATTACTAAGGAATATCGTTAAGAATAAGGGTATCCCCATGGTCTATGTAACTCATGATCTATCTCTTGTAGCTCATATAGCTGATAAAGTTGTTGTTATGTATGCTGGTCAAGTTGTAGAGTATCGAGATAAATATTCTCTGTTTAAAGAACCTCTGCATCCTTATACACAATCTCTCTTAAACTCTCTTCCTAGAGCTGATTTAGATTTAACAGAGCTTCAGATTATAAAAGGTGAACCACCGCTACCGGGTAGTTTTCCTCAAGGCTGTAGATTTAACCCTAGATGTTCAAAAGTTTTCGCTAAATGTCTATCTGAAGAACCCCCCATAAAATTCTTTAGCAGTGGATTCGTTAGGTGTCATCTCTATGCATAGCGATATCCTTGTGAAAACAGTTAATCTTAAGAAATACTACGAAGTACGAAGTAAATTTCTAAAACGTGTTATAGGTTATGTAAAAGCTGTTGATGGAGTTGATCTTGAGATTAAGAGAGGAGAAACTCTAGGACTTGTAGGTGAAAGCGGTTCTGGAAAATCTACTCTAGGACTTGTTTTAGCAAAACTTATAAAACCGTCAGATGGAAATTACTTCTTCAATAGCGTAGATGTTACCTATGGTTTTCCAAAGAATTTTCGAGGGAAAATAAGGATTGTTTTTCAAGACCCTTATTCAGCGCTTAACCCTAGGCTTAAGATCGTAGATAGCGTTATAGAACCTTTAATAGTACAAGGAATTGATAAGAAGAAGGCTAGAGAAAAAGCTATTGAATATCTAAAACTTGTCGGTTTAAATGAAGATTACCTCGAAAATTATCCACATATGCTTAGCGGTGGTCAAAAGCAGAGAGTTGTAATAGCAAGAGCTTTGATAACAGAGCCAGAGTTCCTAATTCTCGATGAACCAACATCTATGCTCGATGTATCAACACAAGCACAGATAATAGAGTTACTGAAGAAAATTAAGAATGAGAAGAACCTTACATACTTATTTATAACACATAACCTCGCAGTAGCTAGATATCTATCGGATACAATAGCGATAATGTTCTCCGGACAAATAGTAGAGATCGCTGATAAAAAAACTATTTTCTCTAACCCTCTACACCCATACACAAAAACACTTCTATCAGCTTACCCCCCACCAGACCCATCAACAACATGGAACCCAGAAATACCAGAAGATATCAATAACAACACCTTGACATACAACCAAGGATGTAGATATGCAAGTAGATGCCCATTAAGAAGAGAACTCTGTCTAAAAACATCACCAAAACTTGTAGAGGTAGAGAATAATCATAAAGTTAGATGCCACCTATACAAAGACATAACCTAGAGATAAGCCCAAGCCATACCCTAAAATCACAGACAACAACTCTACTCTAACGGATTGACTCTACATGAGCTAGATTAAGCTAAGGAAGGTTTGAGAAAAAATCTAGAGAAGAATTAAAGTTAGGGATGACAAATAAGATTGTTATAGAATTCAATATCAAGCCTATGGATAGCGTTTCTACAGAAATCCTCTTACCGAGTTACAGAGTTTGGTTATGGCATTTAACAAAGTTTAAAATTGATAAAACTCCTATAGTTCTCGAAGTCTCTTGAGCTGTTTTGGTTTTCATAATCATTTACAGTATTGGTATTTATTAGTGTTAAGACTCTCTCCACAAGAGTTTTAAATTCTCAAAACCTTTGTATTTATTGGTGACCTACCTAGGCGATGGGAGCTCTGCTCTAAGCCTAGGTGGGTTGAAGGTAGATGGAAGCCCCGTGCCGTTGGGCTCAACAGCCACCCATGAACCCATAGGGATTCCCAGATCCTTGTGGACGAGGTGGAAGTCCCTAGATACAACAATTAAACATGAACCGATGAGAATGAGCATCTAGGGACAAACAGTTAGATGTAGAGACAATGTATTTAAAGCACCTATTGTTGTAGCTAACGCTAATGCTAAAGAAGTTTTCCTAGAACTTGTAGAGGGAGAATATCTAGACAAGAATTTCGTAGAGTATATAAAGAATTTGAAGATGTCTCCATCAGTATTCATGGTGTTTCTAAGGGTTGATATAGATCTTTCCAACTACCCAATACTCATAGTGGATCTAGACAACGAAATACATATAACAATAAACTCTAACGCAGATCCAAATCTAGCACCAAAAGGAAAAACAAGTATAACAATAACAACATTTGCCAACTACCACGACTTCCCAGAAAGAGGAACAAAAGAATATATTAAGAAGAAGAGGAAACTAGCTGAAGAACTAATCAAGAAAGCTGAGAATATTACTCCAGAGCTAAGCAAACATATAATAGTTCAAGACGTTGCAACACCGAAAACATTCGAGAGATACACATCAATGCCGGAGGGACCGATATACTTCTTCGACCAATCAATAAATACAAAGAGACCTTACTTCAAAACACGATAAAAGGACTATACCTAGTAGGAGCATCAACATTCCCAGGAGGAGGAGTAGAAGCTGTAGTAATCTCAGGAATAATATGTGCAAATGACATCAATAAATTGAAAATGAAAAATAAGAGCTGTTTATATTAACTAAAAATAAGTTTAGGTGTTGTTAAAGTGGGAGGAAAATTTGAAGTATAGGATAAAACTTGGAGGATAGATTTTAAAGAAGGAGATAGGTAAAATTATTAAGCGTAAGGGTAAAGGTGAGAGTCGAGTCGAAGAAAGATGGTAAAAGTTCAGACTTGATAGTCTTAGCTAATAGCGGTGCTGAAAGTGTTAAACCTTGTATTGTTGCTGAAGAAATTGCGAAAAGAATAGATCTTTGGTTTACTAAAGATTAAAAGATTTACCAAGTTGAAGAAGCATCAACAGAGAGTGAAGTATATGTATTTGAAGATGCTGTTGAACTTGAGCTTATAGACGATAACAAGGTTTTATCAAGTGCTGTAGCTGACTTAGCTATCAAAAAATCTTAGAGAACCTCTAATAACTGACATAAATATTGATAAGCTTGGATTACAGATTATAAGCTTTAGCAAAGGATTGTGGATACATAAAATAATCCTCAAGAAGGTATTAAAAGAAGTAGTAGATAACATAGTATTGAAAGTACTATCACGGTTTAAAATCATCTCTAAACTCTTCATCAAACTCCGAACCTCCTAAACCTCTCGCCACTAAAATAAATACCTTAGCTTTCTAAATATTTCGTGATTCATAAATACTCAATAAGATTAACTTAACATAAACTATTTCAACTCTTCAATGATTAGATCTTTAGCTAAACATTTTTATTCAGGAAACTGTATTCGAAAACAACATTAATTTTGTCATTCTATTATTTTGTTTAACTCTTTTATAGCTATGGTTAAGGATAAGATGTTGAATATTGTTAACGCTAGCAGATCTATATAGATGTCTAGTTCGCTGTATAGTACTAATTTTCTTAGTATATCTACTGCGTATGTTAATGGATTGAATAGAGCAAATATTTTGAGTGCTTCAGGCATTATGTCTATGGGGTAGAGAGCGTTGCTCGCAAAGAATAGTGGCATTGATATTGCTCCAACTATCCCCATGAATCTCTCTCTAGTTTTCATTAGGGATGCTGCGAGGATTGATATAGCTGTAAATCCTGTGCATACGTAGATAACCGCGAAGTAACCTGCTATTAGTAGTAGTGGATTGCTAGTAAATTTTGCTCCAACTAGAGCTGCTGAGGCGAGTACTATTATGTATTGTGTTGATGCTCTTACAGCTCCTGCTAGAGATCTTCCTATAACTATATTTGCTCTTGGGATTGGTGAAGAAAGGAGTTTTTTAAGTACACCTGATTCTCTTTCGAATACCATCATAATACCGTAGGCTAAAGCCATGAAAGTTGCTGATTGGAATACAACGCCAGGTGCTATGAAAGATACATAGTCTTGAACACCTAGAGCAACTCTACGAGCCATAACAATGCCGAATACTGTTACCCAAAGGATTGGCTGAATAGCTCTAGTGATAATCTCTATAGGATCATGTTTTAATCTTCTAAGCTCCATCTCAACTAACGCTAGGACACTTTCAAATATTTTCAACACCCTAGCCACCTCTCCTAATCATCCTCCTAGTCGACAGGATATCTTTTATACGTTCCCTCTCCTCTTCCTCGGAAATTCCTTTACCTGTAAGCTTAATAAAAACATCATCAAGAGAAGCCTCAACAACTCTTGCCTCAAGTACAGCAATACCCATACTATAGAGATATTCTATCACCTTAGGTAACATAGTTGTTGGTTCTTTTACAACCATAGAGATCTCCCCATTGTTATTAATACTTACATCAAAACTAAACTCCGAGAGTATTTTCCTAGCTTTCTCCATATCCCCAACTACTCGAAGAACAATTTTATCAACTCCGTAGATCTTCTTAAGTTCTGAAGATGTTCCTTCAGCAACAATCCTCCCTCTATCGATTAGAGAAACTTTATCTGCATACTTATCAGCTTCATCCATATAATGAGTTGCAAAGAAAATAGTTGTACCAAACTCTTTTTTATATGCTAAAAGCCTCTCCCATACAAGCATCCTTGCCCTAGGATCTAAACCAATAGTAGGTTCATCGAGTATAAGCAACTTCGGTCTACACATCAACGCTATAGCTATCTCCAACCTTCTTATCATACCACCTGAATACGTTTTCACAAGTCTTTTCTCAGCCTCTTTTAACCCCATAAACTCTAAAACATCCTCGATAACTTCAGCTCTTCTACTAGATTCTACCCCATATATCTTAGCATAGATAAGAGCATTCTCATAACCAGTCAACTCTGTCCATAAGCTCATCTCCTGAGGAACATAACCAATAAACCCTCTAACACTACTACCCTGAGATACAACATCAAAACCGAAAACTTTAACACTACCCTTAGTAGGTTTAATCTGGGTAGTGATAATCCTTATAAGAGTAGTTTTACCAGCCCCATTAGGACCTAGAATAGCATGAGAAACACCCTCTTCAACATCAAGATTAACACCATTTAACGCAACAACGCCTCCAGAATACACTTTCACCAAATCCCTTACCTCTATAGCCAACATACCTAACACCACAACAACTAACCCTAATCACTACATATAGACTTAAGTTTGGACAATAAGAAGCTTAAATATTTTTCTAAACTTAGCAAAAATCTCTCCTCCCCACTCTAAAGGAGCGAGAATTCCTGTGACGGTGGTGAGGTTTGGGGTTACATCCCCTTCCAAGGGTTCAATCCCATGGTGGATCTCCAGCCTATTACCCTTACCCATTGAACTTAGTGTTATGATATGCTATTATTATCGCAACAGTTCAAAAATTTTTAATACTCATCACTAAGAACAATTAAAATAAAGAAAATTTATAAATCTTCTACCCATTCCCACTCTGAAGAACGAGGCTTTCAGCTGTAAACATATTACTTCAACAATATTTATTTTAACTAATTGACTATATACAACACTCTTCACAATGATAATAGGATGAGCTCAAAAACAGGCTTCATAGCTTTATACTTGATAAATATTCGTGGAATATAATTAAAACATAATTGCAATTACAAAATGTGTTTCCGGTAGAGAAATATATTTTTAGCTTTTAACTATCTTGATGAAGTTGAAAAACTATTTCTACTTTACCTCGCGTTGATATATTTCTAGAGTTTTGAAAGAATATACTATTAGTTTTCAACTTACATATACTGTGAAAGCGTTTTGAACAGCTTTATATGAGTCTACAAGTCCATTACCATACACTTCGTCATATCCTGCTCTTCCAAGATCTATAGCTGTAGAATTCAGTAAGTTTTCTACTTCATATGGTGTAAGTTTTCTTAATCCTGATGCTAGTCTAAGAGCTTGTATTAATGCTACTGTTCCTGATACATGTGGACATGCCATACTTGTTCCACTTGCAGTTGCATACTTGTTCCCTGGGTATGTAGATAGTATATCTACTCCTGGAGCAACAATATCAGGGTTCCTGTTACTCCAGCTAGGGACATTGTAATTCTTGTCTATTGCTCCAACAGCTATTACCTCGGGGTAACAAGCTGGGCAAGCTGGTTGTGAAGAACCATCGTTTCCAGCTGCAGCAACTAGTATAACGTTATAGTTGTAGGCATATTTAACAGCATCGTATAGAACTTGTGAATTAGGTCCTCCGAGAGACATCGATATAATGTCTGCATCATCCTCTGTTCCAGGTGTTCCATCTGGTCCTTTAACAGCTTCTACAATGCCTTTAACAACATCACTTACATAACCACTTCCACTAGCCCCAAGAACTTTTACTGCGTAGAGAATAGCTTTTGGAGCTACACCAGCAACTCCAAACCCGTTGAGTCTAGCAGCTATTATTCCAGCTACATGAGTTCCATGACCATTTTGATCAGCACAATTCTTTAGATTTGTACCTCTATAGAATGTTTTTCCATTATTTAGAGATACAATACAGTATTCAACAGCTCCTTGAAGATCTCTATGTTTATAATCAATACCTGTATCAAGAACAGCAATCCTTAGGCTTACGCTATATCCATAAGCAGCATCCCCATAGCTAGCATTATATGTTGACCAAACATCTGTTGCATTGATCATCTCTATATTCCACTGAACCTCTCCTAAAGCTCTAACCTCTTTATCTTCTTCAACATATTTCACGAAAGGTAAACTTCTTAACTTTTCAACCATATACTTCGGAACTTCAACAATAACAGCATTAACCTCTGAAATCGTAGATACAACTCTACACAATAAACATTCCCTAGTCACGATATTAATATCATTAACTTTAAGACCTACAATAACTCTTAGAACTTCAACACCACCAGCATTCCCTAACACCATAGGCATACAAACTACAGATAATACTATCAACATATTTATGACAGTCAACAAAACTTTATTTAAATCCATTTTTACACCTACAACAAATTCACTAGCTGAGATTATAAGTACAAATCATCCCCATATATAACTATAAATTTCTTATAGACTTAATAACAAAGAACCCGTATATCCACAGTAAATATACCTCCAAAATCGCTTAAGAACCTCTACTCTAATAGCTTCACTGCCTGGGCTATCAGGGCTCCACACAACCCCCAAGCCCTCATCTGCATTAAGTGTATTAATTCAAGCACCAAGACTCATCATCAACAGCTGAATATATGAGAGGGGTTAATAAATCTAAGAGGTATTCACAACTATTCATAGGTATTTACAGTTAATGTATACCCAGCTGCGGCTACTCTTAATCAATGTATGCATGTAATCAGAAGTTTGTAGCTAAAGGGTTGCAAAACTACTTAATCAAAGTTTATAAGTGTTGTAGTTACGTAGTTATGTAGTGATATAGTTGCGAAAGTATGTTACTATATCTGTTTTGAGAGAAGTTAAAGAGCTTCTTGAGAGAGATAGGGAAGGTAGTGATTGGAGTGAGTACCTGCTGAGGCTTTATAACGAGGTTAAGGAGCTTAGAGCTAGGCTAGCTCTTGAGGAGTTGAGGGGTTCAGCT
>Ga0272445_1000722_pt1 | contig 28922 bp, 35 predicted proteins | sample YNPCB0031_FD_194404 | JGI IMG/M metagenome (GOLD analysis project Ga0272445, IMG submission 194404) | Hot spring sediment microbial communities from Yellowstone National Park, WY, United States - YNP-CB-003-1 | ecosystem: Environmental > Aquatic > Thermal springs > Hot (42-90C) > Sediment... | reverse complement strand
CCTGGTCCAGGCCATCCGGGTCACGGGGAACCAGGTCCTGAGGCTGGAGCTCAGGCCCCTCTAGGGCTACCCCGTAAAAGCCCCCGGCCCCTAGGGGCCGGGGTTTCGCCTTCGCCAGGCTCGGTAGGCGAAGAGCACCAGGTCAAGGCTTCCCAGGGCCAAGGCCAAGGCCCAAAGCCAGAAGGGGAGCCAGCCCAAGGCCACCCCCAGGGCCAGGAAGCCCAAAAGGCCGAAGACCACCCCCGCCCGCAGATGGGTGGCCCGCCATACCTCGGGGTCCTCGAGGGTCCAAGGGGTGCGCACCCCGGCCAGGTAGTTGGGGGGAAGGCGGGGAAGGAGAAGGGCCAGGCCCAGGAAAAGGAAGGCCAAGAACCCCAGGATGGCGCGCTCCACGGGGACGGGCGCGCCAAGGAGGTGCCGCCAGGTGGCGTAGAGGATGGCCCCCTGTAAAAGGGCGAAGGTCCACACCACCAGGGCCTCGAGCCAGGGCCAGACCCCAGGGGTTTGCCCCCGGAGCTTGGGGTCTATGCGGGGGGCCAGGTGGAGGAGGGGGTAGATGAGGAAGGTCAGGAGGAGGGGGAGGAGAAAGACCTCCTCCCGGGCTCCGTAGCGATCCACCTCCCCCTGGAGGTTCCAGTGGGTGGGGATCCTTTTTGGAAGCTGGAAGTAGGCGAACAAGGTGAGGGCCCAGGTGAGGAGGAGGCCCAAGGGGGCAAGCCACCGAGCCACGGGGAAAGGATAGCATAGGGGGTATGGAGGCCGTCGTCTTGGGGGGCGGAGAGGAGGCCTGGGCCAGGAAGTATGGGGTGCGGAGCAAGGCCCTCGTCCCCTTTAGGGGAAGGCCCATGGCGGAGTGGGTTTTGGAGGCCCTAAGGGGGGCGGGCCTTCCCGTGGTCTACGTGGGCGAGAACCCGGGGCTTTCCCCCGCTCCCAGGCTCACCCTGCCCGACCAGGGAAGCCTCCTCGCCAACCTGGAGGCCGCCTTAGCCCACGTGGAGGGGCGGGTCCTGGTGGCCACCGCCGACATCCCCCACCTGACCCCGGAGGCGGTGCGGTTTGTGCTGGAGAGGGCCCCGGAGGCGGCCCTGGTCTACCCCATCGTGCCCAAAGAGGCCGTGGAGGCCCGCTTTCCCGGAAACCGCCGCACCTACGCCAGGCTTAAGGAGGGCACCTTCACCGGGGGCAACCTTCTCCTTCTGGACAAGGCCCTCTTCTTCCAGGCCCTGCCCCTGGCCAGGCGGGTGGTGGCCTTGAGGAAGAGGCCCCTCGCCCTGGCGCGCCTCATCGGCCTGGACATCCTCCTGAAGCTCCTTTTGGGGAGGCTTTCCCTTCCCGAGCTGGAGGCCCGGGCCAGGCGGATCCTGGGGGTGGAGGCCCGGGCCCTCGTCACCCCCCACCCCGAGGTGGGGGTGGACGTGGACAAGGAGGAGGACCTGGTAAGCTAGACCCATGCGCACGGTGAAGGAACTCCGCCTGGCGGGGCTTTTTGCCTACCTGGCGGCTCTGGTCCTGGCCCTCCTCTTCTCCTTGCTGGTGCACTTCCTCCTGGGCGGTGGGGGAAGGCTTGGCTGGGAGGGCTTCAACTTCTACGGCCTGCTGGAGGGTCTGGCTTTCCTCCTTTTCTTCACCTTCGCCCTCTATGTGGCCCAGAGAGCGGTGCGGGTCCCCTGCACCACCCTCCTCACCGCTGGGCTTCTTGGCCCTCTGCCTGCGTACCGCCTGGCCAAGCCCCTCCCCCAGGTGGAGGCCCCGGAGGCCTACGAGGGCCGGGGGGTGGCCCTTCTGGTGCAGGAGGGGAGGCCCGTAGGGCTTCTTGGGCTTTCCGATCACATCCGGCCCCTGGAGGAGGTGCCCAGCGTGGAGGCGGAGGCGGCGGTGAGCGAGCTCTACCCCCTCTTCCTTCGCGAGCCCCTGGTCCTGGTGGTGCGGGGGGAGGAGGTCCTTGGGGCCATCTTCCGTGAGGCCCTTTACCGCCTGGCCCCTTGACAGGGAGCGCCCTGGCCTAAAATAGGGGGGAGCGGTTGCTCGGGAGGTGAAGGATGCCGCACGTGATCTGTGAGCCCTGCATCGGCGTGAAGGACCAGTCCTGCGTGGAGGTCTGCCCCGTGGAGTGCATCTATGACGGAGGGGATCAGTTCTACATCCACCCGGAGGAGTGCATTGACTGCGGGGCCTGCGTGCCCGCCTGCCCGGTGAACGCCATCTTCCCCGAAGAGGACGTTCCCGAGCAGTGGAAGTCCTACATTGAGAAAAACCGTAAGCTGGCCGGCCTAGAGTAGGCCCTCGTCGGGCCCCGCCCGGAGCGTGCGCACGTACCAGCTCACGGCGGGGCCTCCATCCTTTACGTGGCGGAAACCTTCTTTTAAGAAGAAGTCCTTGGCCCTAGGGTTCTGGCCGTAGACCACGGCGTAGAGGCGCTTCACGCCCACCAGGTTCTCCATGAGGTGGCGGAGGGCCCTCTGGCCCAGGCCCTGGCCCTGGCGGTCCTCCCGGATGAGGAGAAGGCTCAGGGTGGCCTCCTCCGCCCTGGGGTAGTGGAGCTTGTAGTCCAGGTAGCCCACGGCCTCCCTTTCCAGGAAGAGGAGGAAGGCCCGGCGGCGGGGGTCCTTCTCCAGGGTGTGGAGGTCCCGGATCACGTCCTCGAGGCCCGGGGGCTCCATGCCGATCAGGGCGAAGTAGCCGGGGCTCTTCAGGAAGAGCTCTTGGAGGAGGGCGGCGTCCGAAAGCTGGACCGGGCGGAGGCTTAAGGTTTGGGTCCGCATCGCTTCCATGCTACCCGGCCCTCCCTGAGAAGGGGGTGAAAGAAAACCGCCCCGGGTTTCCCGGGGCGGCCTCCAGAGGCCTTTACTTGCGGGCCGGCTCCACCACGGTGACGTTCACCGCCTGGGGGCCCTTGCCGTTCTTGCCCGGCTCCACCTCAAAGGTGACGATGTCGCCCTCGTTCAGGGTGCGGAACCCCTTGGCGTTGATGGCGCTGAAGTGGACGAACACGTCCGTGTCGCCCTCGCGCTCAATGAAGCCGTAGCCCTTCTCCGCGTTGAACCACTTGACCCGACCCTTCTGCATACTGCTCCTTCTTCTTCCGAGCCCTCGCTCGTATCCGGGGATCTAGGGGTTGCTTTAGACCCGTGGGGGCCACCCTAGGGCCACCCGGAATACCTCACTTTACCACAAGGGGGCTATTTGCGGAAGAACCCCTTAAGCTTCTCCCAAAACCCCTCGGGGGCCACGGGCTCCCCCACCTCCTCGGCGTAGGCCCTGAGGAGCTCCCTGGCCCTCTTGGAGAGCTTCTTGGGCACGGTGAGCTCCACCTCCACCCGCAAGGCGCCCCGCCCCCCGGGGTGGGGGAGGCCCTCCCCTGGGAGCTCAAAGACCTCCCCGTGCCCGGTGCCCGGGGGGATGTCCAGGGGGATGGGGCCCTTTAGCCCCGGCACCTCCACCCGGGTGCCCAGGGCGGCCTGGGCCAGGCCCAGCCTCAGCCGATAGATGAGGTCCGCCCCCTGGCGCTCGAGGTGGGGGTGGGGCTTGATGCGAAGGCGCACGTAGAGGTCCCCGGGGCCGCCGGGACCCAGGTTGCCGTACCCCGGCACCCGGAGGAGCTGCCCCTCGTCCATGCCAGGGGGGATCCGCACCCGCACCCGCTCTTCCCGGGCCACCCGGCCCCGGCCCCGGCATATGGGGCAGGCCTCGGCCAGGAGGAAGCCCTGGCCCTTGCAATGGGGGCAGGCGGTGCGGTTCACCACCGTGCCGAAAAAGCCCCGGTGGTAGCTCTCCACCACCCCCCTTCCCCCGCAGGTGGGGCAGGCCACCCGCCTTCCCCCCTGGCCCCCGCAGGCCTGGCAGGGCACCAGGCGGCTATAGGCCACCTCCACCTCCTTTCCCTCCAGGAGGTCTTGGAGCTCCACCTCCACCACCGCCTCCAGGTCCTCCCCCCTGGGGGCCACGGGCCCGCGGCGGAAGCCGAAGACCTGGGCGAAGAGGTCAAAGAGGTCCTCCTCCCGGAAGCTCTGGCCTTCCAGAAGCCCCCGGTCGTACCGGGCCCGCTTCTCGGGGTCGGAGAGGACGGCGTAGGCCTCGTTGATCTCCTTGAAGCGCTCCTCTATGGCCTTGTCCCCGGGGTGGCGGTCCGGGTGGTACTCCCGGGCCAGCCTGCGGTAGGCCTGCTTGATCTCCTCCTGGGTGGCCTCCCGGCTCACCCCCAGGATGGCGTAGTAGTCCTTCATCCACCTAGCACTTTACAAGGGACGGGCCCTTTGCTAAAGTGCCCAGTAATGAGGCTCCTGCGAGCTATCCGGTAGGGGGCCCCTTCCTTCGGGAAGGGCCCCCCCGGGTTTGCCCGCGGGGGCCTGAGTTTTTGGGAGGTTTGGCATGCTGCTTCTGACCCCCGGACCCACACCCATACCCGAACGCGTGCAGAGGGCCCTGCTCCGCCCCATGCGGGGGCATCTGGACCCCGAGGTCCTGGCGGTGAACCGGGCCATCCAGGAAAGGCTAAGGATCCTCTTTGACCCTGGGGAAGGGGCTTTGGTGGCCGCTTTGGCGGGGTCAGGGAGCCTGGGCATGGAGGCGGGCCTGGCTAACCTGGATCGGGGCCCGGTCCTGGTCTTGGTGAACGGGGCTTTTTCCCAAAGGGTGGCGGAGATGGCCCACCTCCACGGCCTGGAGCCCACGGTCCTGGAGTTCCCCCCGGGGGAGGCCGTGGACCCCGAGGCGGTGAAGAAGGCGCTTGCGCGCCGGCGCTACCGCATGGTGGCCCTGGTCCACGGGGAGACCTCCACCGGGGTCCTGAACCCCGCCCCCGCCATCGGGGCCCTGGCCAAGGAGGCCGGGGCCCTGTTTTTTCTGGACGCCGTGACCACCTTGGGGATGCTCCCCTTCTCTATGCGGGCCATGGGGGTGGACTACGCCTTCACCGGAAGCCAGAAGTGCCTCTCGGCGCCCCCGGGCCTGGCGCCCATCGCCGTGAGCCAGGAGGGGCTTCGGGCCTTCACCGGGCGGCGGGGCTGGTATCTGGACCTCGCCCGGGTGGCGGAGCACTGGGAGCGGGGCGGGTACCACCACACCACCCCCGTCCTCCTGCACTACGCCCTTCTGGAGGCCCTGGACCTGGCCCTGGAGGAGGGGATAGAGGCCAGGAAAAAGCGGGCGGAGGCGGTCTACGCCTGGCTACTGGAGGAGCTTGGCCTTCGGGGCTTCCGCCCTTACCCCAAGGAAAGCCCCCTCCCCACGGTCCTGGTGGTCCGCCCGCCTGAGGGGGTGGAGGCGGACCGGCTGGTGAGGGCCCTCTACGCCGAGGGCGTGGCCGTGGCGGGGGGCATCGGCCCCACCCGGGGGCAGGTGCTCCGGCTGGGCCTCATGGGGGAAGGGGCTAGGCGGGAGACCTATGAGGTCTTCCTGGAGGCCCTGGACCGGGTTTTGGCCCTAGCGTAGGAAGAAGTAGGCGTAGACCAGGGCCAGGACCATGCGGTAGTAGGCGAAGGGCCGGAAGCCGAAGCGCTCCACGAAGCCCAGCATCCAGCGCACGGTGAGGAGGGCGGTGAGGAGGGCGGCCAGGAAGCCCAATAGGAGAAGCCCCCACCCCCCTTCCGGCACCTGGTGGCTGCTCTTTAGGAGATCGTAGCCCGTGGCTGCCAGCATGGTGGGGAGGGCCAGGAGGAAGCTGAACTCCGCCGCCGCCTTGCGCTTAAGGCCCAGAAGAAGCCCTCCCAGGATGGTGGCCCCGCTCCGGCTGGTGCCGGGGAAGAGGGCGGAAAGCCCCTGGAAGAAGCCGATCCAGGCCGCTTTAAAAAGGGGAAGCTCCCTGACGTCGCCGTAGCGGGCCCTTTCCGCCAAGCGGTCGGCCAGGAGTAGGACCAGGCCCACAAAAAAGAGGAAGAAGACCACGATGCGGTCGTCCCCCAGGATGACCCCCTTGATGAGGGGGTAGAAGAGGAAGCCCACAAGCCCCGTGGGCACGAAGGCCACCCCGATGCGGAGCCAAAGGGCCCGGTCCGCCAGGAACCTCCTCCCGTAAAGGAGCAGGATGGCCAGGATGGCCCCCAGCTGGATGGCGATGAGGAAGGTCTTTAAGAAGGCGTCCTGTTCTATGGGCAGGCCCAGGAGGTGGAAGAGGAGGGTCAGGTGGCCGGTGGAGGAGACGGGGAGGAACTCCGTGAGCCCCTCCACCACCCCCAAGAGAAGGGCTTCCCAAGCGCTCATGGGCGCCATGCTACCATGGGCAAGGTGGAGGTGTCCGTCCTGATCCCCGCCGCCGGGCAGGGGGAGCGCCTGGGCCTGGGGCCCAAGGCCTTTTTGCGGGTGGGGGGAAGAACCCTTCTGGAGTGGGCCCTCCTGCCCTTCCAGGGGGCCAGCGAAGTCCTGGTGGCCCTGCCCCCCGGGGCCGAGCCCCCAAGGGGCCTCAGGGCTACCTTCCTGGAAGGGGGGAGAAGCCGCCAGGAGTCGGTGGCCCGCCTCCTGGAGGCGGCGAGCCTCCCCATGGTCCTGGTCCACGACGTGGCCCGCCCCTTCGTGAGCCGGAAGCTGGTGGAGCGGGTCCTCGAGGCCACCCGGAGGGAGGGGGCGGCGGTTCCCGTCCTCCCCGTCCCCGACACCCTGGTCCGCCCCGAGGAGGCCCGGTACGGGGAGGTGCTCCCCCGGGAAGCGCTCCGGCTGGTCCAGACCCCCCAGGGCTTCTTCACCGCCCTCCTCCGGGAGGCCCACGCCTACGCCAGGAAGCGGGGGCTTACCGCCACCGACGACGCCCAGCTGGTGCGGGCCCTGGGCTACCCCGTGGCCCTGGTGGAGGGGGAGCGCACGGCCTTCAAGATCACCTACCAGGAGGACCTCCCCTTAGCGGAGGCGCTGGCGCGGGTATGGAACGCTTAGCCCCAGGCAAGGTCAACCTGGGCCTCTCCCTTCTGGGGAGGCGCAAGGACGGCTACCACGAGCTCCACACCCTCTTCGCCGCCCTCTCCTTTGGCGACCGGGTGGTGGTGGAGCCCATTCCTGAGGGCATCGCCTTCCGCGGACGCTACGGGCGGCGGAACCTGGCCTACCGGGCGGCGGAGGCCTACTTGGAGCGGGCGGGCTGGCCGGGGGGGGTCCGGATCGTTCTGGAGAAGGAGCTGCCCGAGGGGGCGGGCCTGGGCGGGGGGAGCTCGGACGCGGCCCAGGTCCTCCTGGCCCTGAAGGCGCTTTACCCGGCGGAGGTGGACCTCATGGCCCTGGCCCTCTCCCTGGGGGCGGACGTGCCCTTTTTCCTTCAGGGGGGCGTGGCCGAGGCCCGGGGGGTGGGGGAGCGCCTGGAGCCCAAGGCCCTTCCCCCTCTGCCCGTGGTGGTCTATGGCCCGGGGCTTCGCCTGCCCACCCCCCTGGTCTACCGGGAGGTGAAGCCCCACGACTTCGCCCCCGAGCTCCCGGTAGAGGCGATCCTGAAGGCCCTGGCCCAGGGGGAGGAGCCCCCCTACTGGAACAGCCTCGAGGGCCCCGCCTTCCGCCTCCACCCTGAGCTTGAGGAAGTGAAAGCCCGGCTGAAGGCCCTGGGGCTTTACGGGGTCTTGATGTCGGGCTCGGGGAGCGCCTTCTTCGGCTTCGCCCGGGACCTGGAGCACGCTAAGGAGGTGGTGGCCCTGTTGCGGCGCACCGGCTACGCCCGCTACGGGACCTTAGGAGGTGCCCATGGGGCTCCTTGAGGTTCTGGAGGACCGCTACGCCGAGGCCCTGGAGGCCTTGAAGTCGCTCCCCATCCGCTGGGACCGGGAGCGCTTCGCCTTCTGGCTCCGCCAGGACTACCCCTTCGTGGAGGCCCTTTATTCCTACCAGGCGGGGCTGCTTCTGGAGGCCCCCCAGGCCCACCGCGCTCCCTTGGTCCAGGCCCTCATGGCCACGGTGGAGGAGCTGGACTGGCTCCTCGCCCAGGGGGCGGACCCCGGCGCCCAGGTCCACCCGGTGCGCCGGGAGTACATAGGCCTTTTAGAGGAGATGGGGGGCCTCGCCTACCCTTACCGCCTGGTCTTCTTCTACTTCCTGAACCGGCTTTTCCTGGAGGCCTGGAACGCCCACGTGGAGGGGGAAGGCCCCTGGCAGGAGCTGGCCCAGCACTGGTCGGCCCCCGAGTTCCAGGCCCTCCTCTTTGACCTGGAGGTCATGGCCCGGGGGGCCCTCGAGGGGCTGGACCAGGAGGTGGTGGCCCACTACCTGAGGCGCATCCTGGAGATGGAGCGGAAGACCTGGAGCCTCCTCCTCTGATACCACCCCATGCTGGGAACCCCGGCAAAAGGCTTCGGCTTTGGAAGGGCTTTTCTGGGGCCCAGCGGCGGGGTCTTTAGTTCAGCTCCTCCCCCCAGGCTTCCTCAAAGAGGCGCTTGGCCTCCTGCACCGTGATCTCCAGGGTCTGGGACACCTCCTCCGCCAGGAGGTAGATGGCCCGCCTCAGGGCCTGGCGGTCCAGGTCCGGCAGGCCCCGTTCCAGCTCCCAGGCCCTCAGCTGGCCCGCCATCTGGGCGATGCGGTAAGGGTTTCCGTCCGCCAGGATCTCGCTGGTCTTGCGGTGCCGGGCGGCCCACTGCTTGGGAAGGGGCATGCGGCCGTTTTTAAGGAGGTCCAGGATCACCGGGACCTCCTCGGGGGAGAGGGCTTTGCGCATGCCTACGCTCTGGGGGGCCTCCACAGGCACGTAGGCCTTGGAGCGGGAGCCGGGGAAGTCCACCTGGTAGTAGGCCCGGCTCACGCCGCTTATGCTCCTCTGGGCTATGCCCGCCACCACGCCGACCCCATAAGGGGGCAAGACCACCTTGTCGCCGGGACGGAACTCTTTCACGGCGCCACTCCTTTCCGGAGCACCAAAAGGAGGTGCTCCAAATACGCCTCCACCTCCAGCTGGGGGTTGCACCCCAAGGCGGCCATCACCGCGGCCGTGGCCTTGGGCGAAAGCTCGGGGCGCACCGCCCCCTCCTCCTGGCCGCTTTTCACCAGCTCCTCCAGAAGGTCCAGGTAGTGCTGGTGGAGCCCCTTGAGCCAGGGGGTAGGGTCCGCCATGGCCTCCCGGGCCACGGCCGCCCAGAGCCCCCTCCACTCCGCGATCCAGGCCAGGCGCTTTTGCAGAAGGCGCTCCAGCCGCACAAAAAAAGGCGCCCGCAGGCGCACGATCTCCTCCACCTCCCGGTAGAAGGCCCAGGTTCGCTCCTCCACCAGGGTTTTCAGGAGGTCCTTCTTGTCGCGGAAGTAGAGGTAGATGGTTCCCTTCCCCACCTCGGCCTTGCGGGCCACGTCCTCCATCTTCAGGCCGGAAAGCCCCTTTTCCCGGAGAACTTCCAGAGTGGCCTGAAGGATGGCCTCGCGTTTGCCCTTGGGCAAGGCCCCCGGAAGGGACACCATCGCGGCCACGCCCCCCAGTTTACCACAGCGCCCTTTTCCTTTCATGAGGAAGCGGCTACCCTAAAGGTAAGGAGGAGGTATGCGGCAGGGCTTCTTCGCCTTCCTCACCGCCGATCCTTTACGGGGGTCCTTGCGGGCCGTGGAGGCCAGGCTCCTGGAGGAGGCCCGGGGGGAGGCGCTTTTCCTGGTGCCCTACCCCTTGCGGGATCTGGCGGAGGCCTGGCGGCTGGCCTGGGGGAGCCTGGGCCTCAAGCGGGGCCGGGTCCTGTACCTTAGGCGGCGGGAAGAGGCCTTTGACCAGGACGTGGCCCGGGAGGTGGCGGAAAGCCCCCTGGTCCTCCTGGCCGCCGAGGGCCTGCCGGAGTTCTTGGACCTCATCCGGGGGAGTCTGGTCCTGGAGGCCCTCCTCTGGGTGCACCGCCAGGGGGGTGGGGTGGTGGCCCTGGGTGAGGCCGGGGGCCTTCTGGGGGAGGCCGCCTTCTACCCCCTCGAGGGCCAGGTGCGGGCCGCCTTGGGCCTTTCCCTCCTCCGGGGCCTGGCCCTTCTGCCCCGGGTGGAGGAGCGGGGGCGGTTTCTGGCCCTTTCCCAGCTGGTGGCCGACAACCCCGACCTGGTGGGCCTGGGGCTTCTGGAAAACACCGCCTTGCGCCTCCTTAAGGGCCTGGGGGAGGTCTGGGCGGGCGGGGTGACCCTGGTGGACGCCGGCGGGGCCGAGTTCACGGGCCGGGGGGTCCGGGGGCTTCGGGTGGACGTCCTCTCGGCGGGGGAGCGCTTTCCCCTGCCCGTCCTGTAGCATGGGAGCATGCCCTCGGGGCGGACGCACGAGGCCATCAACCTGACCCTTTTGGGCCTGGGCGGGGCCTTTTACCTGGCCCAGGGGGGCTCGCCGGAAGAGCCCAGGGCCCTGGCCTTCCTCCTGGGCTACCTGACGGGCACCTTTCTCCTCTCCCCGGACCTGGACCTGGCGGAAAAGGGGGTGCGGGCCCAGGGGCGCTGGGGGGTCCTGGGGGCCCTCTGGCGGCCTTACGGCTGGCTCTTCCGCCACCGGGGCCTCTCCCACACCTGGATTCTGGGCCCCCTGACCCGTCTGGGCTACCTTCTCCTTCTCCTCTTCCTCCTCTATGGCCTCCTGAAGGGGGTGGCCGCCTTTATGGGGGCCTCGCTCGCCCTGGCCCTTCCTCCTCTGCCCAAGGAGGTGCTCCTTTTTGGCCTGCTGGGCTACTACCTCTCCCAGTGGCTCCACCTGGTGGCGGACGGCATCTGGCCCGACCACGACCTGAGGCGGCTCAAGCGGCCAAGGTGAGGCGGTTTACACACGCCCGCCTCCCGGGGTGGAGAATGGCCTTATGAGGAAAATCTGGCCTTTGGCTCTACTCTTTCTCTTGGGCCTGGCCCAGGCGGTGGGCCTAGGGGAGCGCATCCCCGACTTCGCCCTTCTGGACCCGGCGGGGAAGCTTATCACCCGGGACACCATGAAAAAGCCCGCCGTCATCGTCTTCTGGGCCAGCTGGTGCCCGGTGTGCAAGGCGGAGTTTCCCGGGCTCCACAAGGTGGCCGAGGAGACCAACGTGCCCTTTTACGTCATCAGCCGCGAGCCCAAGGACACCAAGGAGGTGGTCCTCACCTACATGAAGGCCTACCCCCGCTTCATCCCCCTTCTGGCCTCGGCCAAGGATAAGCCCCACGAGGTGGCGGCCCGCTTTAAGGTGCTGGGCCAGCCCTGGACCTTTGTGGTGGACCAGGAGGCCAGGGTGGTGGCCTTTTTCGCCGGGCGGGCGGGGCGGGAGGCCCTTTTAGACGCCCTCCTGCTGGCCGGGGTGGAGCTCCCATAGCTCCGCCTGCCGGGCTTCCCCCTGGGGGGTGAGGCGGAGGAGGAAGTCCGCTTCCAGGTCCTCGGGCCTGCCCCACTCCACCAGGGTGAGGCGGGCCTCTTCCTGGGCGGCCAGGAGGTGGGGCAGGAGGGCCTTGGGGTCTTTCAGGCGGTAGAGGTCGGCGTGGACCAGGGGGCCCTCCGGGGTGGGGTAGGTGTGGACGAGGGTGTAGGTGGGGCTGGTCACCCGGCCAGCAAAGCCCAGGGCCTCGGCCAGGAAGCGGACGAAGGTGGTCTTGCCTGCCCCCAGGGGGCCTTCCAGGGCCACCACCGCCCCCCGGGGCAGGAGGGGGAGGACCTCCCGGGCCAGGGCCTGGGTGTCCTCGAGGGCCTTTAGGGTGCGCGAGAGGAGAAGCCGCATAAAGGAAAAAGGCCCCGCAGGGCCTTTTGGTGCCGGGAGCGGGACTTGAACCCGCACGCCCTTGCGGGCACCACCCCCTCAAGATGGCGTGTCTACCAGTTCCACCATCCCGGCAGGGCGCGCCTTAGGCGCAAGCTTCAGTTTAGCAAAAGCCCTCCCCTTGTCAAGGTGCGTGCTCGGGACATTTGTCCCTTGGGCTTTGCGCTATGGTACCCGTGAAAAGCACGCGCTAAGGGGTAGGCATGGAGAGCGCCCTTCCGCTTATGAATCTCCCCGGGCCCTTGATGGAACTGGGAGGACCTCTCCCGTAGCCTTAGCCCTTAAGACCGGAGGTGGTATGCGGCGACGAAACCGCTGGGTCAAGACCCTCTTCTGGGGCACAGTGCTGGGGATCTTCGCCCTTTTGCTGGTGGTCTTCTCCGGGGTGGCGGTGGGGGCCTTTGAGCAAAGGACCTTCCCCGTGGACCAGCCCGTCCCCTTCAGCCACGCCTTTCACGCCGGTGGGCTTGGCCTTTCCTGCCGCTACTGCCACCCCTCCGTGGAGAGGGCGGCCTACGCCGGGCTTCCCCCCACCGAGACCTGCATGACCTGCCACACCTTTATCAAGCCCGACAGCCCCAACCTGGCCCTGGTGCGCAAGAGCTGGGAGACCGGCGAGCCCATCCGCTGGAACCGGGTCATCAACCTCCCCGACTTCGTCTACTTCCACCACGGGGCCCACGTGGCCAAGGGGGTGGGGTGCGCCGAGTGCCACGGCCGGGTGGACCAGATGACCGTGGTCTACCAGCCCCAGGCCTTCACCATGAAGTTCTGCCTCTCCTGCCACCGCAACCCCGAGGCCCACCTGAGGCCCAGGGAGCAGGTCTTCAACATGGCCTTCACACCCGACCCTGAGCTCGGCAAGAAGCTCAAGGAGGCCTACGCCATCCGCTCGGCCGAGGCCCTGACCAGCTGCAACACCTGCCACCGCTAGGAGGAGAGATGCCCGAGCGCGGATACGGAGAATCTCTAGAAAAGGAGCTCTTCCGGGAGGAGTTCCCCTTCGGCCCCGTGAGCCGGAGGGGGTTTTTGGCCCTGGGGCTCCTCACCCTGGCCGCCTGCACCCCGGTGGTGCGGCGCAAGGGGGTGCCCTACGTGCGCCAGCCCGAGTGGGTGGTGGAGGGGGGGAGGGCGGAGTTCGTCACCGCCGTGCCCCACGCCGGCTTGGCCGAGCCGGTTTTGGTGCGCCACTACCAGGAAAGGCCCCTCTTCCTGGCCCCCCTCGAGGCCGCCATGAGCCCCTACCCCCTGGCAGGCCTCTACGCCCTCTACGACCCGGATCGCAAGGGGAAGGCCCCGGACTGGGAGGGCTTCTTGGCCGCCTGGCGCAAGGCCCTGGGGGAAGGGGAGACCCTCCTGGTCCTTCCCCGCCTAGCCTCGCCCCGCCTCGAGGGCCTTCTGGAAAGGGCCCAGGCCCGCTACCCCAACCTGAAGGTGGCCCGGTTTGAGGCCTGGAGCCTGGAAAACGTCTACCGGGGGGCGGAGATCCTCTTCGGCCAGAGGGCCTGGCCCGTCTACGCCCCGGAGAAGGCCGAGGTGGTCCTCCTCCTGGACGTGGACCTCCACGAGCACCCGGCGGGCTACCTCTGGTGGGCCGCCTTAAGCGGGAGGCGCATCCCCCCCATGAACCGCATCTACGCCGTGGAAAGCGGGGCGGGCCTTTTGGGGGCCATGGCCGACCACCGCCTGGCCCTGAAGCCCAGCGCCCTAGAGGCCTTCCTCCTGGACCTGGCCAAGGCCCTGGGCGTCCTCCCAGGAAGCCCCACCTCCTCCTATGGGGGCTTCCTCCCCGCCCTGGTGGAGGACCTCCTGCGGGGCGGCCTCCTCCTCCCCGGGGTCCACCTCACCCCCGCCGCCCAGGCCCTGGCCATGGCGGTGAACGCCAGGCTGGGGGCCCCGGTGCGCTACGTGCCTCCCCTGGAGAAGGAGGCGGCCACGCCCGGGGCCTTCCTGGAGGCGGAAAGGGCCGAGCGCCTGGTGTGGGCGGCCGAGGGGCCCCTGCCGGACCTGAAGGGCAAGGGCTTCGCCGCCTACCTGGGCCTCTACCCCAAGGAGGCGCCCTTCAGCCTCCCCCTGGCCCACCCCCTCGAGGCGGGCGGGCAGTACCGGGACGCCCTAGGCCGCCTCTGGCCCGCCCAAGCCCTGGTCAAGCCCCTCTACGGGGGCAGGAGCCTGGAGGAGGTCCTGGCGGGACTTCTCGGGGAGGACCTCCCCGCCCTCACCCCCGAGGAGAAGCGGGCCCTGGCCGAGGGGCGCCCCCTGGAGGAGGCGAGGCCTCTGGCCCTCGCCCCCAAACCCGGCCTGGAAGGCCGCCTCCCCTCCTTGAGGCAGGAGGCCCCCCTGGAGCTCACCCTGAGGCCCGAGGCCAGCCTCTACGACGGCCGCTACCGCAAGAACCCCTACCTGGAGGAGCTTCCCCGGCCCCTCACCCGCCTGGTCTGGGACGGGGCCCTCCTTATGGGGGAGGAGGAGGCGGAGGCCCTGGGCCTTTTGGAGGAGGTCCGGGCCCGGGAGCGCCGGGCGGACCCCAGGAGGCCTCTCCTCAGGGTGAAGGCCGGGGGCCGGGAGGCCCTCCTTCCCCTCTGGCCCCTGCCGGGTCTGGCCAAGGGGAGCCTTTTGGCCCCCCTTTCCCACTTTTTCCACCCCGAGGGGGTTGCCTTCCCCGCCGAGGTGGCCGCCACGGGCCGGGACTACCCCCTGGTCTCCACCCAGTACCACGGCTACCTGGGCGAGGTGGAGGCGGTGAAGGTCCTGGCGGAAGAGGAGGCCCTGAAGGCCGAGCCCAAGGAGGAGAAGCGCATCTCCTTCTACCCCCCCTGGCCCCAGGGGGAGCACGCCTGGGCCATGAGCGTGGACCTTTCCCGGTGCGTGGGGTGCGGCCTCTGCACCCTGGCCTGCCAGATAGAGAACAACATCCCCGTGGTGGGCAAGGAGGAGGTGGCCAAGGGGCGGGAGATGCACTGGATCCGCATAGACCGCTACTTCGCCGAGGAAGGGGTTTTGCACCAGCCCGTCATGTGCCAGCACTGCGAGAAGGCCCCCTGCGAGGCGGTCTGCCCGGTGGCCGCCACCGAGCACTCCACCGAGGGCCTGAACCTCATGGTCTACAACCGTTGCGTGGGCACCAAGTACTGCTCCGCCAACTGCCCCTACAAGGCCCGGCGCTTCAACTTCTTCCCCTACGCCGAGGCCTTCATCGGCCAGGGAGACCCCAGGCGGGCCAAGGAGAGCCCCCTGGCCCTCCTCATGAACCCCGAGGTCACGGTCCGTAGCCGCGGGGTCATGGAGAAGTGCACCTACTGCGTCCAGCGGATAGAAGGGGCCCGGGCCCAGGCGGCGGTGGAGGGGCGGAAGATCCGCACCGGGGAGATCAAGACCGCCTGCCAAGAGGTCTGCCCCGGGAAGGCCATCCACTTCGGGGACCTCCTGGACCCCGAGGACCCCATCCAGGCTCACCGGCAGGAGGGGCGGCACTACGCCCTTCTGGAGGAGGCCAACACCTGGCCCAGGACCACCTACCTGGCCCACCTGAAGAACAAGAATCCCAAGCTCAAGGAGGCGGAGCATGGCGGATAAGCCCCATCCCGACCACGACCTGATCCAGGGGGAGTGGACGGAAAAGACCCTGGTGGAAAAGCTCTTGGAGCCCGTGGAGAAGCCTCCCCCCAGGCCCTGGAGGGTGGTTCTGGCCGTGGGGGGCCTCCTGACCCTGGTCTGGCTCTACGCCATCTTCGTCACCTTCGTGAGGGGCCTGGGCACCTGGGGCATCAACCAGCCCGTGGCCTGGGGCTTTGACATCGTCCACTTCGTCTGGTGGATCGGCATCGGCCACGCCGGGACCCTGATCAGCGCCATCCTGGTCCTCATGCGCCAGAACTGGCGGGACTCCCTGAACCGGGTCACCGAGGCCATGACCCTCTTCGCCGTGCTGGCGGCGGCCACCTACCCCCTGATCCACATGGGCCGGCCCCAGAACTTCTACTGGGTCATGCCCTATCCCACCCACATGGCCCTCTGGCCCCAGTACAAAAGCCCCCTCTCCTGGGACGTGCTGGCCATCATGACCTACCTCACCATCTCCACCCTCTTCCTCTACCTGGGCCTGATCCCCGACCTGGCCCTCCTTCGGGAGCGGAGCCAGGGCTGGCGGAGGAAGCTTTACGGCTGGCTCTCCCTGGGCTGGACGGGGAACGCCGTCCACTGGCAGCGCTACCGGGCGGTCTACGTCCTCCTGGCGGGCCTCGCCACCCCGGTGGTCATCTCCGTCCACTCCGTGGTCAGCATGGACTTCGCCTACGGCCTGGTCCCGGGGTGGCACCTCACGGTCTTCCCCCCCTTCTTCGCCGCCGGGGCCATTTATTCGGGCTTCGCCATGGCCCTCACCCTCATCATCCCCTTGCGGAAGTGGTACCGCCTCGAGGGGGTCATCACCGAGAGGCACCTGGACTGGATGGCCAAGGTGACCCTGGCCAGCGGCCTCGGGGTGGCCTACATCTACCTCCTGGAGATCTTCATCGCCTGGTACTCGGGAGAGCCCTATGAGTGGGGCCAGCAGCTTTGGCGCATGACCGGCCCCTACGCTCCCTACTACTGGGCCATGATGCTCATCAACGTGGTCCTCCTCCAGACCCTCTGGTTCCCCCGCTTCCGCAAAAACCTCACCTGGCTCTTCATCTTCTCCATCCTGGCCAACGTGGGCATGTGGCTGGAGCGCTTTGTGATCGTGGTTATCAGCCTCTCCAAGGACTTCCTGCCGGGGAACGCCCACCTTTACTACCCCACCTGGGTGGACTGGGCTTTGTACCTGGGGACCATCGGCTTCTTCCTCTTCGGCCTGGCCCTTTTCATCCGCATCTTCCCTCCCATCGCCGTGGCGGAGATGGTCCACCTCTTCCACAAGCTGAGGAAGCACTAGGAGGCGGGTATGCTCTACGGACTCATGGCCTACTTTGACGCGCCCGAGAAGCTTCTGAAGGCCATAGGGGCCCTGAAGGAGGCGGGCTACCGCCGGATGGAGGCCCTCACCCCCAACCCGGTGGAGGGGGTGGAGAGGCTTCTCGGCGGGGACGGGCGGATCCCCTGGGTGGCCTTCGCCCTGGGGGTCTTGGGGGCGGGGCTGGCCCTTTTCCTCCAGGTCTACACCACCTTGGACTACCCCCACAACGCCGGCGGCAAACCCCTTCTGGGCTGGCCCGCCTTCATTCCCGTCACCTTTGAGCTCACCATCCTCACCATCACCGTGGGCATCTTCCTCTATCTCCTTTACCAAAACGGCCTGCCCCTGGCCGACCACCCCGCCGTCCGGGCCCCCAGCTACGTCCGGGTCCTTCTGGACGAGTACGGCCTTTTTGTTTACGCCTCCGACCCCCGGTTTGACCCGGAGGCCACCCGGGCCCTTTTGGAGTCCCTGGGGGCGGAGGTGGAGGAGGTGCGCCGTGCGTAGCCTCTTCTTCCTCCTTCTTCCCCTCCTTTCCGCCTGCGGCTGGATGTGGGACCAGCCCAAGGTCAAGGCCTTCCGGGACTCCCCCCTGCCGGTGGCCGTGGCCGAGGAGCGGGTCCGCTTCGGCGACAACCTGGACCTGGTGGCCAGGACCGGCCTCCGCCCCGAAGGGGGCTTCGCCGAGAGCACCTACGCCTTCACCGAGGCGGACCTCCTTCGGGGAAAGGTCCTTTACAGAAGCTTCTGCGCCATCTGCCACGGGCTGAACGGGGAGGGGGACGGCCGGGTGATCCCCCTGGGGATGCCCAAGCCCCGCTCCTTCCAGGCGGTGCGGGACCAGCCCGAGGGGTACTTCTACTTCGCCGCCACCAACGGCTTTGGCCGCATGCTCTCCTACAAGAGCCGCATCCCCGAAAGGGAGCGCTGGCTCATCGCCCGCTACATCAAGCAGTGCCTCCTCCTGGAGGCCTGCCCCCTGGAGGTGGTCAATGCAGAGGTCTATTGAGCTGACCCCGTCCTGGCCCCTTCTCCTCGGCCTCGGCCTCTACGCCCTCGCCTTCCTCTTCGGCCCCGCGGCGGCCTACTTCCCCTTCGCCTTCTTCCTCCTCCTCTCCTTGGGGGCCCTTCTCGTCCTCCTCCTGCACAACGCCCTCACCAGCCGCTGGGGCCTGCCCCTGGAGCCCTACCTCTACCCCCTGGCCCGCCTCCTCCCCCTGATGGGCCTTCTGGGCCTGCCCTTCTTTTTCTTCCTGCCGGAGCTTTTCCCCTGGGCCCGCCCCGGGGCCACGGCCGACCCCATCCTGGCCCACCGGGCCCCTTACCTGAACGCCCCCTTCATGCTGTTGCGCTACGTCCTCTTCTTCACCCTGTTCGCCTGGGTCCTCCTCAAGCTCAAGCCCGGGGAGCACCGGGCGGAGGTGGGGGCCTGGGGCCTGCCACTAGCCTTCGCCGCCGGTACCTTTTTGGTCTACGACCTCTTTATGAGCCTCGAGGCCCACTTCTACTCCGCCTCCTTCGGGGCCATCTTCCTCCTCTCCGCCGCTTTGCTGGCCCTGGCCGTGGCCGTGGCCCTGGCCGCCCGCCGGGGCACCCCCGCCCTCATGGGCCAGGCCCAGAGCCACACCAACCTCCTCCTGGCCCTCTCCATCATCTGGATCTACGTGGAGGCCACCACCCTCATCATCATCTGGGGGGCGGACCTGCCCCACGAGGTGGAGTTCTACCTCAGGCGCCTGAGGCCCCCCTGGGACGGATTGGCCGCCTTCTGGGTGGTGGGGGGCTTCTTCCTCCCCTTCCTCTACCTCCTCACCGACCTGCCCAAGCGGGAGGCCCGCTACCTCCTGCCCGCGGCGCTCTGGGTCGCCTTCTTCCGCCTCTTCCACCTGGCCTGGTACCTCCTCCCCGCCCTGGGCCGGGGGGTGGGCCTGGGGGAGGTCCTGGGCTTTTTGGGCCTCGGCCTCCTCTTCATGAGCCGCCTCCGCCAGCCCTAGGGCCGGGGCATTTGCACCTACCCCCAGGAGGAGGGTGGGCGCATCCTGGGCTTAGGGGTACGAGGTACTCGTACCCAGGAGGTGGCAGATGGCGACGAACGTGCTGGTTCTAGGTGGCGGCTCCGGCGGTCTGGTGGCGGCCAACAAGGTGAAGAAGCTCCTGGGGGACCGGGTGGAGGTGACCCTGGTGGACAAAAACAGCCACCACGAGTTCATGCCCGCCTATCCCTGGGTGGCCTTCGGCATGCGGGAGCCCGAGCAGATCCGCCGCCCCCTGGCCAACCTGGAGCGGCGGGGCATCCGGTTCCTCCAGGCCACGGTGGAGGGCCTGGACCCGGCCAACAACCAGGTGAAGACCAGCGCCGGGACCCTGGCCTACGATTACCTCATCGTCTCCCTGGGGGCGGAGGCCATGCCCGCTCCGGCCCCGGAGGGCTACGCCCCCTGGAGCATGGCGGGGGCCCTCAAGCTCCGGGAGGCCCTCAAGGGCTTCAAGGGCGGCCGGGTGGTGGTGGGGGTCTCCTCTCCCTACCACCCCTGTCCTCCCGCGCCTTACGAGGTGGCGGGCCAGGTGGAGTTCGCCCTCAAGGTGAAGGGGGTGCGGGAGAAGAGCACGGTGGAGGTATTCCACGTGAATCCCGCGCCTCTTGCGGGCATGGGCCCGGTGATCTCCGGCAAGGTCCTGGAGATCCTGCGCTCCAAGGGCATCGCCTTCCACGGGGAGTTTGAGCCCATGGCCTTTGAAAACGGGAAGGTGAAGGCCAAGGACGGCCGGGAGCTTCCCTACGACCTCCTGATCCTGGTGCCCCCCTTCGCCCCCAACCGGGTGGTGCGGGAAAGCCCCTTGGCCGGGCCCCAGGGCTTCCCCCAGGTGGACAAGGCCACCTTCCGCTCCACAAAGTTCGCCAACGTCTTCGTCATCGGCGACACGGTGAACCCCGCCCTGATGCTGCCCCCCGCCGGGGTGGTGGCCCACTTCCAGGGGGAGTACGTGGCCGGGGTCATCGCCTCGGACCTCAAGGGGGCCTACATCGGCGAGCCCTTCAACCCCGTGGCCATGTGCATCATGGACTTCGGCGACAACGCCCTTCTGCCCCAGTGCTCCTTTGACCAGGTGCTTTCGGGCACGGGCATGCCCTCCTGCGGCGTGATGGCCGTGGGCAAGTGGGTGCGGGTGACCAAGATCCTCTTTGAGGGCTTCTGGTTCGCCACCCTCATTGAGTAGGAGGTGGCCATGGAGACCTTGACCTTGGAAGAGCGGCTTGAGCGCCTCGAGGCCATCCTGGAGAAAAGCGGGCTGGGCCTCCTGGCCCAGATGGGGGTGGGGGAGACGTTGGCCGAGAACCTGGGCCTCCTCATGGAGCCCAAGAACCTAAAGCTCCTTTCCCTCCTGGCCCGCTACGTGGAGCAGGCGGAGGCCCTGGAGAGGCTGGCGGAGACCCTGGAGAAGCTGGACAAGTCGGGGGCCCTGGCCTTCATGGGCCACCTCTCGGAGAACTTCGGCGAGGGCCTGGGAATGCTGATGGAGCCCCAGCTCCTCCGCCTCATCTCCCACGGGGCCAACGTCCTGGACATCCTCTCCCGGATAGAGCCCGCCGCCATCGGCATGATGGCCTCCGCTCTGCAAAGGGGGCTTTCCGAGACCTTCACCCCCGAGACCATGCGGGACCCGCCCAAGGTGGGCCTGACGGGGATCCTGAAGATGCTGGCGGACCCCGAGGTGCAGAAGGCTCTGGGCGTGGTCTTCCTCCTGCTTAAGGCCCTGGGCAAGGCCTTCGGCCACATGAACGAGGACATGAAGGCCCTCGAGGCCATGATGGCCAAGATGATGCCCAAGAAGTGAGGGGCACCGGGTCAATACCCTTTCTTTAGGCTCCGGTACGCCCTTTTGGGGCCCCCATGCTGGCTAAGGCCAGCATGGGGTGGTATCAGGCCAGCGTGACCCGGTCCCGGCCCGTTTCCTTGGCCCGGAGGAGGGCGTAGTCCGCCTTCAGGATCCACTCCTCCACCACCGCCTCGCTCTCCGGGACCTCGCCCCCGGCGATCCCCGCCGACAGGGTGAGGGGGTAGGGGATGGGGGGGATCTTTTCCGTTCGGAAGCGGCTCCGGATCCGCTCCACCACCTCCTTGGCCGCTTGGCGATCGGCCCCGTAGAGGAAGAGGAGGAACTCCTCACCCCCGTAGCGCACCGCCAGGTCCTCCCGGCGCACGCTGGCCTTGACGATCTGCCCCAGGCGCCTCAGGACCTCGTCCCCCACGGGGTGGCCGTAGGTGTCGTTGACCCGCTTAAAGCGGTCAATGTCCAGCATGACGGCGCTGACTGGGGCCCCGTAGCGCCTGGCCAGGGCCACCAGCTTGGGAAGCTCCAGCTCCAGGCCCCGCCGGTTCAAAAGCCCTGTGAGGGGGTCGGTGAGGGCCAGGGCGCTCCACTCCACCTGCTTGAGCACCTGGCGGATCCTCTCCCCCAGGAGGCCAAGGAAGCCCGGGGGGACCCCCTCCTTGGGGGGCGCCTTCAGGTACAGGTAGGCGGTGTCGCCGTTGAGGGGGATGGGGAGGCTGTGGGAGGCCCGCTCGCCCACCAGGCCCCGGCGGCTTCGCACCTCCAGGCCCACCACCTCCGGCATAAGCTCCCGGGCCGCCTCCAGGGCCTGGAGGAGGACCCCTTCCGGGCTCAGGGTCTGGGTCACCTGGGGCGAAAGCCGGGCCAGGGCCTCCAGGAAGCGGGTCCAGCGCCGCCCCCGCTCCAGGGCCCGCCGCCAGTCCAGGTGGAGGGCGTAAAGGAGGCCAAGAGCCCCCACCAGCCCCCCGTAGAGGGCGAGGAGGCGCACGCCCAAGGGGCTTGGGTCCTGCATGATCAGGGTGGGGGTGAGGAAAAGCCCTCCCAGGGCCAGGGCCTGGGGCAAAAAGGGGGAGGGGAACTTCTCCGCCAGGCCCACCCCCAGGGCCACGAAGAGATACCCCAGGGTCCAGAGGAGGTGGAGGGGGTGGCCCGTGGGGTAGCCCCCGCCCGCCTCCAGGTAGGCGTAGGCCATGTCCGCTACGAGGAAGAGGAGGACTCCCACCCCGAGGAGGGCCCGCCCCGGGTCCAGGCCTTCTACAAAAAGGGCCTCGAGGCGGGGGAGGAGGAGCATGAGAAGCGCGGCGTCCCAGACGGCGTAGATCCGGTCTATGCCCAGCTCGGGCTGGAAGGCGGTGGCGAGGCCCAGAAGGCCCAGGGGCAGGAGGGCCAGGGTGAGCCTGGGGGGCCTGCCCGGGATCCGGAGGAGGGCCAGGGTGAAGGCGGCGTAGCCGATGAGGTAGGGAAACTCCAGGTAAAGCCCCCGGGGAAGGCGCCGGAGGTCCTCAAAGGTCCAAAAAAGGTCTCCCAAACCAAAGAAGAAGAGGCCCAGGCCGAAGCCCAAAGACCCCCTCCGGAGGAGGTAGGCCCCGCCTCCCATGGCCACCAGGGGCGTGAGGAAGCGCTCGCTCCAGGGGGCGGTGGGGGGGAATAGGGCGAGGAATACCAGCGAAGCGATAAAAAAGAGCCAAAAGGGAACCACGCCCCCAGTTTAGCCCAGGTCCTCAGCCCTTGGCGCCCGTTTCCGCCAGGGCCTCGAGGGCCTCCCTTAGAGCGGTGATGCCCTTCAGAAACTCCTCCACCTCTAGGTGCTCGTGGGGGGTGTGGTCCAGGGCCGAGTCCCCGGGTCCGTAGGCCACCATGGGCACCGGCCAGTGAGGGGCCAGGACGTTCATGTCGCTGGTGCCGGTCTTCAGCTTGAAGACCGGCCTCCCCCCCGCCTTGCGGATGCCCTGGCGCAGGGCCCGGGTCAGGGGGGTGTCCTTGGGCCCCAGGTAGGGGACCTCCCGGCCGAAGAACTCCAGCTCCAGGGTGGGCGGGGCGTAGGCGGTGAGGTGGCGGATGGCCTCCTCTGGGGGAAGCCTGGGGGGAAGCCTGAGGTCAAAGAACATCTCCGCCACCTGCTTGAGCTCGGCTGGGTGGATCTTGAAGTCCCGCAGGGTGTACTGGACCTGGTCAAAGGGCCTCTGGCCCACGTTCATGGCCTCGGCCCAGGCCTTGATGGCCACGAAGTAGCTGATGAGCTCCTCGGCGGCGTTGGGCTCGTGGTGGGCGGAGTGGAAGTGGTCCTTCTCCCGCCGCACCTTGACGAGGAGCCTTCCCTTGTAGCCCAGGGTGATGCCCTCCCAGCCCGAGGGCTCGCCGATCACCACGTAGTCGGGCTTAAGCCGCCCCGCCACGAAGCGGGCCCCCTTGGAGCTGGGCACCTCCTCCTCCGTGGCCCCCACCAGGTGGACGGTGAGGCGGCTGAGGGCCTTCTCGGACAAGCCAGCGGCGGCGAAGATCATGGCCACGAAGGGGCCCTTGGCGTCCACCGCCCCCCGGCCGAAGAGCTTCCCCTCTATAAGGCGCACCGGGATCACGCCGGGCACGGTGTCTATGTGCCCCAGGAGGACCACCTGAAGGGGGCCGTGGCCCACCTGCCCCCGGGCGTTGTCGGCCTCGTCCACAAAGGCCTTTATCCCGAGCCTCTCCATCCCCTCCGCCAGGTACTCGGCCAAAAGGCGCTCCTCGCCCGAGGGGGAGGGGATCTCCAGGGCCCCCTGCAAAAACTCCACCGGGTCCAGGGTGCCCATGCTCATGCCGTGAGGACTGCCCGCACCGCCTCCACCACCCGCTCCAGGTCCTCCCGGTCAATGACCAGGGGGGGCAGGAAGCGGATCACCGTGGGGCCGGCCTGCAGGGTGAGGATGCGGTGCTCCTTTTCCAGCTTCTGGATGTAGGGGGCGGACTTTTCCTTGAGCTCCAGGCCCACCATGAGCCCCAGGCCCCGCACCTCCCGGATTTTGGGGGAAGGGATTTCCCTTAGCTTCTCCATGAACCAGGGGCCGAGCTCCGCCGCCCTTTCCCAGAGCCTGGTCCTCTCCAGGTAGCGGAGCGCAGCCACGCCCGCCGCCATGGCCAGGGGGTTTCCCCCGAAGGTGGTGCCGTGCCCCCCTTTGGGCATGCTGGCCGCCACCTCCGCCCGCATCACGGCGGCCCCGATGGGAACCCCACCCCCCAGGGCCTTGGCCAGGGTCAGGATGTCGGGGACCACGCCGTAGTGCTCAAAGGCAAAGCGCCGGCCCGTGCGGCCCATGCCGGTCTGGATCTCGTCCAGGATGAGGAGGGCCCCCTTCTCCCTGGTGATCTCCCGGGCGGCCTGCAAGAACTCCAGCGTGGCCGGGCGCACGCCCCCTTCCCCCTGGACAGGCTCCAGGATCACCGCCGCCGTCTCCTCGTCCACGGCTTCCTTCAGGGCCTCCACATCGTTGTAGGGGATGAAGGCCACGGGCTCTATGAGGGGCGCGAAGGGCTCCCGGTACTTGGGCTCCCAGGTCACGGAGAGGCTCCCCATGGTCCTCCCCGAGAAGCCCCGTTTGGCGGCCACGAACTTCTTCCGCCCCGTGTGGGCCCGGGCGAACTTTAAGGCGGCCTCGTTGGCCTCGGTGCCCGAGTTGGTGGGGAAGACCCGGTTGAGCTCGGGAGGGAGCAAGGAGACCAAGGTCCGGTAAAACTCCCCTCGGGCGGGGGTGGGGAGGGTCTGGGGCATGACCATGAGGGTCTCCGCCTGGCGCTTCACCGCCTCCACCACCTCGGGGTTGCCGTGGCCCAGGTTGGCCACCCCGTACCCGCCCACGCAGTCTATGTACTCGTTCCCCTCGGCGTCCCAGACCCGGGCCCCCTGGCCCCGGACGATGAGGAGGTCGTGCTTGGTGTAGACCCCGCTGTCCAGGGTCTTTTCCGCTTCCAAAAGGGCTTGCCACTCCGCCATCACCTGTTCCACGGCCACCTCCTAAAAGAAAAGCCCCCGGGCGGGCCCGGGAAGCGGGGCTTCCCAGGCCGGGCTTAGGTTTTGCCCCAAAGGCCCATCTCCCCCTAAGGGTAGGGGGGCTTGCTTGGGCGTGTCAATACGCATAAGCTGGAGCCATGTGGAAGTTGGTCCTCTTTCTTTTCCTGCTCCTGCCCGCCAGCGCCCAGTCCTTCTTTGGGCTGGGCGTGGAGGACCGCCACGTCTTTAGCCACGGCCAGGCCTCGCCTGCTGGTCTCTGGTGGGGAGTGGGGCTGGATCACAATGGGGAGTGGAGCGCGCGGCTTTACCTCCGGCGGGGCGGGCTGGTGAACCCCATTAGCCTGCTTCTTTCGCCTCTTGGTGGCCTTCCCGGGAGCTATTACGGCGGCCTCCAGCTGGAAGGGGGCTATCTGCCCGGTCCAGAGGGCGTTTACGCCCCCTTCCAGGTGGCCGCCTCCGCCCTGGCGGGCCTGGAGATCTACCTAGGGGACCAGTGGGCCCTTTTTCTGGAGGCCTTGGGTCCCCTTTACGGGCCCACGGGGGCCAGGGCGGGGTCGGGCCTCAGGTACTACCTCTCAGGCAGGGAGTTGTACACGGCTGCTTCCGGGGCTCCCTTCAGGCTTTACCTGGATACCATGCCCGCCTGGGGTGGCCAGCCTATCCTGGGTTTGGCCTATGAGATGGGTTCTTGGGCCTTCTGGTTCCGCCTCTGGCGGGGTTCCCCAGGCGTGGGGGGCCACGTGTACCTGGAGGACTTTCTGCTGGGGGCTGGGATGGGCTTTGGCGGGCCCTTCAGCAAACCCATATGGCCCGCCCTTTACGCTGGCTACCGCTTTCCCCTGGGGGAGGCCCTCGAGGGCCAGGTCCGTTTAGAGATCCCCCTGGTGCCGGAGGCGATCCTGGCCCTCCCCCTCTACGCCCCCCGCTTCGTCCTAGCCTTTCCCCTTTAGAATGCCTTCGTGCGCGCCTACGTGGGCCTAGGGAGCAACCTGGGGGACCGGGCGGCCTACCTCCTCCTGGGGCTTTCCGCCCTCTCCCGCTTGCCCAAAACCCACCTCCTAAGGCTTTCCCCCGTCTACGAGACCGACCCCGTGGGCCCGCCCCAGCCCCCTTACCTCAACATGGTGGCCGAGCTGGAAACGGAGCTTTCCCCCAAGGGGCTCCTTGCCGAGATGCTTCGCGTAGAAAAGGCCCTGGGACGGGAAAGGCGGGAGCGGTGGGGCCCCAGGACCCTGGACCTGGACCTCCTCCTTTACGGGGATCTGGTCCTGGAAGAGGAGGGCCTTAGCGTGCCCCATCCCCGCCTCCACGAGAGGGCCTTCGTCCTGGTGCCCCTTCTGGACCTCCTCCCCGAGGGGCGGCACCCCCTTTTGGGCCAGAGCTTCGCCGAGCTTTTGGCCTCCCTTGACGCTTCTTCGGTCCGGCCCCTTGTGCTATAGTGGGGACATCGCGGGCAGGTCCTGCGCGAGGAGAAGGAAAGTGGAGATAGAAGCGGGAAGCATCGTAGAGGGCCGCGTGGTGCGGGTAACGGACTTTGGCGCCTTCGTGGAGCTGCCGGGCGGCGAGCAGGGTCTGGTGCACATCTCCCAGATCGCCCACGAGTTCGTGAAAAACGTCCGGGACTTCCTCAACGAGGGGGACATCGTGCAGGTCATGGTGAAGGGCCGCGACCCCAAGGGCCGCCTGGACCTTTCCATCAAGGACCTGACCCCGGCCCCCGAAGGGGGTCCGCCCCCCAGGCCCAGGCGTCTGCCCAAGCAAGGCCCCGAGTTTGAAAACAAGCTGAAGAGCTTCCTCAGGGGCACGGGGGGCTTTGGCGGCGGCAAGGGCAAGAAGGGCGGCAAGAAGAAGCGCTAGCCTTAAAGGGTCGCCTCCCGGGTTTATCCCCGGGGGGTTTTGCTTTAGAGTGAGGGGGTATGGCGAAGCCCGTGGAGGTTACCGACGCCAACTTTGACGAGGCCCTGAGGAACCACCCCCTGGTGCTGGTGGACTTCTGGGCGGAGTGGTGCGCTCCCTGCCGGATGATCGCGCCCATCCTCGAGGAGCTGGCCCAGGAGTACGAGGGCAAGCTCCTGGTGGCCAAGCTGGACGTGGACGAGAACCCCAAGACGGCCATGCGCTACCGGGTCATGAGCATCCCCACGGTGATCCTCTTCAAGAACGGCCAGCCGGTGGAGGTCCTGGTGGGGGCCCAACCCAAGCGCAACTTCCAGGCCAAGCTGGAAAAGCACCTGCCCCCCAGCGCATGAGGATCGCCCTGGACGCCATGGGGGGGGACAGGGCCCCCCAGGTGACCGTTCTCGGGGCCCTCCTGGCGGCCCGGGAGGGGGTGGAGGTGGTTCTGGTGGGGGAGGAAAGCGCCCTGAAGGCCGAGCTTGCCCGGCACGGGGCGGATCTCCCCATCGTCCACGCCCCCGACCACATCCCTATGGAGGCGCACGCCACCGAGGTGCGCAGGCGCCCCCAAAGCTCCATCGTGGTGGCCATGGGCCTCCTCAAGGCCCAGGAGGTGGCGGCGGTGGTGTCCATGGGCCACACCGGGGCCACCATGGCCGCCGCCCTTTTCACCCTGGGCCGGGTCCGGGGGGTGGAGAGGCCCGCCCTTCTGGTGGAGTTTCCGAGCCAGAAGGGGCGGACCTTCCTCCTGGACGGGGGGGCCAACGCCGACTGCCGCCCTAGCTTCCTGGTGCAGTTCGCCGCCATGGGCCTGGCCTACGCCGAGGCCAGCGGGGTGGCGGGCCCCCGGGTGGGCCTACTCTCCATCGGGGAGGAGGAGGGGAAGGGGAACGCCCTGGTTCTGGAAACCTACCCCCTCCTGCGGCAGGCCCTGAGGGAGCGCTTTTTCGGCAACGTGGAGGGCCGGGACATCTTTTTGGGGACCACCGAGGTGGTGGTCACCGACGGCTTCACCGGCAACGTGGCGCTGAAGCTGGCGGAGGGGGAGGCCAAGGTCCTCTTCTCCTGGATCAAGGAGGCCCTCACCTCCTCTCCCTTGGCCCGGCTTGGGGCCCTGCTGGCCAGGGGGGCTTTGCGCCGGGTGAAGGACCGGGTGGACCCCGCCCAGTACGGGGCCATGCCCCTTTTGGGGGTGGAGGGGGCGGTCTTCATCGGCCACGGCTCCGCCGACGAGGTGGCGGTGAAACACGCCCTCCTCAGGGCCAAGGCCCTGGTGGAGGCGGGCCTTATGGAGCGGGTGCGCGATAGCCTGGCTTCCCTACACGTCTAGGATCACCCGGGCCAGGAAGCGGCCCCCTTCCTGGCGGACGAAGAGGCCGTGGAAGGTGGCGCTCTTGACCTCGCCCTGAAAGCCGAACGCCTCCTGGAAGGGCTCCCCGAAGAGGGTGGCCGTGAGGCGGAAGCCCTCCTCCTTGGGCTCTATGCGGACGCTGGCCTTCCCCGGCACGAAGCCCTTGGTCTGGATCAGGTAGATGAGCTCGTTCAGGTAGCGGACCAGTAGGGTTTCCAGGTCCTCGGCTTCCAGGACCACCCGCCGCCTCCTCTTTCCCCCTTGGGGAGGGTTTTGGAACATCACCTGGAGAAGCCCGGCCAAAGCGGCCTGGAAGAGGCCCTCGAGGCTCTCCGCCTCCAGCTCAAAGCCCACGTCCGCCGTGTGGTCCAGGGGCCTCACCACCATGGCCCCTCCCTGGTCCCTTGGCTTCCCGGCAGGTGGAAGGTTTCCGTCCATAGCCGCTCGGGGTGCCGCTCCATGAAGTCCAGGATGGAGAGGGCCTGGGTTTTGTGCTGGGCCAGGGCCTGGAGCTTCCTTTTCAGGGCCCACTCGGGGAGGCGCAGGCGGTGGGTCACGGGGTAGGGGCCCTCGGGGCGCACGAAATAGACGACCCTGGCCAGGCCCGCCGCCGCCTCCTCCACGTAGCGGCTGGTGGCCACGTGGTCGGGGTGGCCGTTGATGCCGTCCGGGGGAAAGGTGAGGACGAAGCGGGGCCTGAGGCCCATAAGCCTCTCCCGGATGGCCTCCTTGGCCTCGGGGTGCTGGGCGAGGCCTTCTCCCGTGGCCTGTCCCCGGGGAGCTTCCTCCGCCCCCTGGGGCAGGGCGTTGGGGAAGGCCAGGGCCTCGAGGTGGTCCACGCCTAGGACCTCCGCCGCCCGCTTGAGCTCCCTCAGGCGCACCTCGGCGAGCTCCTCCGGGGCGCAGAGGCCCAGGGTCCTCCCCGCCTCGCCCCGGGTGAGGGTCAGGATGCCCGTCCTCAGGCCTTGGGCCTTGGCGAGAAGCAAAGCCCCGCCTGCGCCGAAGGTCTCGTCGTCCGGGTGGGGCACCACCACCAGGAGGTCCAGCATGCCCCCATCTTGACAGATGGCCCCCCCTTTGGTACATTCAATGTTGCGCCGGTTGAACCGGCGGGGGATCTTGAAAGCGCGGGAACAGGGCACAAGAGCGACACCCAAACGCCTCAAGGCGTTTTTTTGTGGAGAGTTTGATCCTGGCTCAGGGTGAACGCTGGCGGCGTGCCTAAGACATGCAAGTCGTGCGGGCCGTGGGTTATCTCACGGTCAGCGGCGGACGGGTGAGTAACGCGTGGGT
>Ga0272445_1000719_pt1 | contig 28971 bp, 29 predicted proteins | sample YNPCB0031_FD_194404 | JGI IMG/M metagenome (GOLD analysis project Ga0272445, IMG submission 194404) | Hot spring sediment microbial communities from Yellowstone National Park, WY, United States - YNP-CB-003-1 | ecosystem: Environmental > Aquatic > Thermal springs > Hot (42-90C) > Sediment... | reverse complement strand
GCAAGGCCTTGCAGCGGAGGTATGTGATCTTGGTGTTGGGGGTGGCCGGTGTCGGTAAGACCGTCTTCGGCAGGGCTCTCGCTAGCCTTCTAGGTCTCAAGTTCATTGACGTGCCCGAGCTCGTGGAGAGGAGGAAGCTCTATTCCGGGTATGATGTAGAGTCCAAGGCTTATCTTGTGGATCTTAGGAAGCTCTCGGCTGCCGCTGGCTCGGAGCTTAGGGGTGGAGGGGTGCTGGCCTCCGTATACGCCTTCAAGCCCCGGGGAGTCAGAGTCTCATGGGCGATCATTCTCAGGGTGAGGCCGACGAGATTGCTGGAGATTCTTAGGGGCCGGGGGTATCCGGATGAGAAGATCCGGGAGAACGTCTCGGCCGAGCTTATAGATCAGCCCCTTGTTGAGGCTATTCAGAAGTTTGGGAGGAGGAAGATTGTCCAGCTGGATGCGACCGACGTCGACCTCGAGAGTCTTGCGAGAAGGGCTGCTGAGGCCATTAAATCCCGCATCCTCAGGCAGCTTGATCGGAAAATAGACTGGATAGGTGAGCTCGAGAGATCCGGCGAGCTTGAGGAGCTTCTGAGGTTTCTGGAGTCCGGTTAGGTCTCCGATAAACATTTTAACCGGAGCTAAATGCCTTATGGCAGGATCCTTGAGGAAGATCTTCATCCGCTCGCCTCATCGCTTTTGACTACTTCTCATGGTTAGGGGTGAATATCCTTGAAAAGTGAGGGATTAGCTTTTAGCAGGAAGGATTATGTCAGCCTATACAAGTTCAAGAAGCTGCTGAAAGAGCTTGAGTCAAAAGAGGGTAGGGGGACCGAGCTCATCTCCCTCTATATCCCGCCAAATAAGCCCGTTTCAGACGTTATAGGATATCTCAGGCAGGAGTATGCGACCGCGGCGAACATAAAGTCGAAGAGCACGAGGAAGAATGTCCAAGATGCTATTGAGAGCGCGATCCAGAGGCTTAAGCTATTTGACAGGGCGGGCCCGACCGGCCTCGTGATATTCAGCGGAGCAATCCCGCAGGATGGCGGCGCTGGGACCGAGAAGATCGAGGTCTATCACGTTATCCCGCCGGAGCCTATAAACCTCCTCCTATACAGGTGTGATAGCAAGTTCTACCTTGAGCCCCTGAAGGAGCTCCTCAAGGAGAAGGATGTCTACGGTGTTCTGGTGATTGATAATGAGGAGGCTGCGGTCGCGGTGGTGAGGGGTAGGAGGATTGTTGAGTTGAAGAAGTTTACATCCGGTGTGCCGGGGAAGCATCATGCTGGAGGACAGTCCGCTAGAAGGTTCGAGAGGCTTAGGGAGATGAACCTCAACGAGTATTATAAGCGCGTTGCTGCACATGCTAACGAGATCTTTCTTAAGGAGCCGGATCTAAAGGGGATTATAGTCGCCGGCCCGGGCCCAACTAAGGAGGTCTTCGTCGAGAAAGGCTACCTCCATTACACCTTCCGCGACAAGATCCACATAGTTGACACATCATACTCGGGTGAGGAGGGTGTTAGGGAGGCGATAAGAAAGGCGGAGGACTTCCTGAGAGAGCTCAGGCTTGTCGAAGAGCAGAAGCTTGTTAGAAGGCTCATGGACGAGATAACAAAGGAAAACTCAAGAGCGGTCTATGGAGAGAAGGAGGTTTTGAGAGCATTGAGAAGCGGGATGCTTGAGCTCCTACTCCTCTCGGAGGATCTCGACAAGTATAGGATCAAGATAAAGTGCGCCAATTGCGGGGCTGAATACGAGCATACTCTAAGCGAGGAGGAGAGGGTCTCAAAGCTGCCCGAGATACTGGCGAAACCCTGCGAGAAATGTGGTCAGAGATCTCTACAGGTCTCGGAGGAGCAGCTGCTCGTGGACTTCTATATCGAGGAAGCGGAGAAAGCTGGAGCCAAGGTAGAGCTGATTTCATCAGAACATGAGGAGGGTGCCATGCTCTTGAGCATGGGTGGAGTCGCGGGCTTCCTAAAAGGATATAGTAGCTAAGTGAGCCTAGGAATAATCAGGTTAGCTATATCGTATTGCATGTCAGCGATCCCGAGGACCGCATCTCTTATCCGGAGCTGCTCTACCATGAGCCTCGGGGGCGTTAGGAGTTTCGTCAAGACCTCAAGGTTCTTCTTCATCTGAGGTATCACGTCGAGCCTCCTGTTCAGGAATGCCTCCATCGCGAGCTTATGATTCTCCAGTAATATCTCTGAGATCTTGTTGGCGTGGAGCGCGTTCTCCGAGGCCCTGCCGCCTGAGATGAGGCCTGAGACCTCGAACGCTCTGTCAGCTATATTCTCGAGAAAGTATGCAGCAAGTCTATAATCGAGTATCTCGACGTTCGAGAGGCCTAGCAAGGCTGCTAGCGCCGGGTTCGCGAGACTCTTCCTCAATATCCTGACCATGTAAAAGTAGAGCCTATCTACGTCATCCTCGATCTTCTCGAGGAGCCCTGAGACCTCAAGCCCAACTCCATCCGAGGGGCCGAAGGAGTATCTCAGCATGTCGTCCGAGAGCCTCCACATTCTCCTCAACACTTCCGACGGCTTAAGCTCCAGTGGGTCTATAACCATCCTTAACAGCATGGATGACTCGGCTGACTCCACTATCTCCAAACCCATTAACCTCTCCTTCAGGTAAAATAACTCGCTCTCAAGCGCCTCTTTCACCTGCTGGGGGAAGATGACGCGTATCGAGTCATAGCCCATGAGATAGGCAGCGACAATTTTATCCACGAGCGACCGTGTATCGGACTCAAACCTGAGCCTAACCTCACTCTCCCTCTCAACCCTAGTTGGCGAGATTATAAGGGAGCTCCCAGCGATCTCGACCATGACATAATCGCCCTCGCCAAGGCCAATAGCTTCAACCCAGCTCCTTGGAAGGCTGACCACTAGAGACCCACCACTCCTCATTATGCTTCGTAGAACCCTCCCCTCCCGCTCCCGCGCCATCACATGCTCAATATCGGTCAGTACTAATAATGATTTCCAAGATACAATACTTATCTAGGTAGAGCTTTGCGGGAGAGACCAGGATAGCCCACGCGGTGATTTGACATGATGCTTGGCAGGAATGGTATTAAGCCGGGCCTTGAGGTATCCTTGGTATCAGTCTGCGCCGCTCTTTATGCCGCCTTAGGATACCTGACATATCTCGGGATCTTCGCGCCAGTCTTCGGGACCGTTCGATTCTGGCCGTCGGTTATCGTGCCAGCAGCCTTCTCGATACTATTCTCGCCGAGGATCGGCGGCATCGGGGCGGCGGTAGGGATATTCATAAGCGACATGTTGATTCATGGCAATCCCGTCTTAAGCTTAACCGTCGGCGTCCCGGCGAACTTCGTGGCATTCTACCTGATGGGCTGGTTAGCTCAGAGATGGAGGAACAGGGACTCTGTGGTGCTCGTTATCTTGATACAGCTCATACCGGTCGCGGGCTGTGCCGTCATCTACTTCCTAGAGCTCATAGACTTGCTCACAGCCCTAATCTATCTCGCGGTCTCGATAATCGTCGTAGTATTCACCATGATGCTCGCGCTGGCGCAGAGGAGGTTCCTCGGGATAGCGGCTGCCTCAAGCCTTGGTCTAATGACTGGGAGCGCGATAATTGGGATAGGCCTATGGGCCTATAGTCAGTTCTTTATCCTACCGGGCGGGATCAGGAACGCGCCCGTAATATTCGCCCTCGGATGGTTCCTCTGGACATACTTGACAGAGATACCATTCATCCAGTTCTTCCTGCCACCAATCCTGAAGGCCGTCTCGAGGGCTGTTCCAAGCCGCGGCGTCCTCGGCGCAAAGGAGCGTGTGAGAACTTGACCCAGAAGAGGGGTTATGCATGCGCGCCGGCACCGCTATCTAGCATCTTCTCTCCCAAGATCCACGGAGAGAGCGTGGAAGAGGTCGGCGCTAGGGGTGGCGGATTCACGCTAGCCAACGCAGTGGAGACCCGCGCGGAGCATCATCCTGGAGACGAGGACCAGATTCAAGTCTATGTTAATGGGGTGGTGTTTGATCATGTGACATCGCTTAAGGCGGCTGAGGTCTCGAGGAGAATCCTCGGCCTGCGGGGAAGAATAGTCCTCAAGCATAGCGTCGGTGTTCCGATTGGGGTTGGGCTCGGGACGAGCGCATCCCTAGCTCTGACAACGATCCTGGCATTATTCAGGATCGCTGGCCGCGGCATATCGCTCATGAGCGCCTGTAGGCTTGTCCATGAGATAGAGATTGGATGCGGGACAGGGTTGAATAGCGAGGCTGGATTCCTCTCAAGCGGCCTCATCCTAGTATTGGAGGCGGGCGCGCCGCCGAGGCTCAAAATAGACTCGATCCCACTACCGCGGGACTCTTTGCTGATAGTTATTGCAGCCAGTCCGGTTGAGAAGCAGAGGGTCTTGGGCCGAGGGGGCCTTGGGGAAATCGAGGAGATAGGTGATAGGAAGATCGACGAGATCCTCGAAAACCCTACGCCGGAGAATTTCCTCGAGAAGTCTAGGGAGTTTGCCTTGGAGGCCGGGCTCGCGACCAAGAGAGTTCAGGAGATCTTCGAGGAGCTCGCTAGGCTCCCAGTCATCGGTTATGCGCAGAACATGATTGGTGAGGCCTGCCATGCCCTAGCGCTGAGAAGAGATGCCGAGACTATCGTTAGGACGCTTAGAGAGGTCTTCCCCGAATACTTCGTGAGGATGTTCGAGGTTGGCGGCCTAGTTGGTTCCTTCATTGAGACTTAAGCCTGCCCACGAGATCGTCAAATTCCTGTATGAAGTTCTCCTCTGTTCCGGATGGTATAAGACCTGAGGCGGCGAACTTGTGCCCATCAGCTGATCCGCCAACCTTCTCTGAGGCCTTAACCGCGAGCTCAGAGATCGATGGCATCGAGCCATTCTCTATCATGGTCGAGAGCCTTCTTGGTGCCCTTACGGAGAATTTGACCCAGCTTCCTCGGATCCTGCCAAGTCCTGGGATCTCGGGCTCGAAATTCATGAAACCTATGATATAACGATCTGGATCAACACCCTTCCTATAGCTGAGCATCGAGGATAATGTTCCAATAGTCTTCGATCCCAAGCCCTTAAAGAGGTCCCTAAGATGATACCATTGAGTCCAAGCGCTTTTCCGCAACCCGGTCTTTGCGATGATAGCGAAGGCCTGGGCGAACCTTCTCCTCCTCAGGTCCTCAAACCTCTCCGCGAGGTTCTCCGGGATCATCCTTCTTTTAAGATGCTCCACGGCATCCTGCGGCCCCCGCATGTAGTATCCGACGCTCCCAATCGCTGAGAGGGTTGAGGATAGCTCCCTCCACAATTTCCCAAGGAATTTCACGCGATATGCCTCCTCACCATTCTCGCTAACTATCTCCACGTCCCCGGCGGCCACAGCATCCTCGAGCGCTATCCTGTTAAGCTCCCTTAATTTTCCCGGAATCTCAGCGGAGCCAACCACGGCCATCCAAGCCGCGTCACGCGCATCGAAGATCTCCTTAGCCAGTAGGTAGGCGGCTGCTGATCCGCTGACATCACTCTCCCCCTCATATCCATACAGCTCCGGGTTCAGGTGTAGGAGCCTTGGATGCGCGGCCTCAACTGGGTCATGATGATCCACGATCACCGCCGCGCCGCCAGATCTCCCAAGCCACAGGGCTATCAAATCCGCCCTCCCCGAGCCTATATCCGTGTAGAGATACAGCTTCTCGCCCTGAGCATGAATGAGCTCAACAACCTCGGGGGAAAGCTTCTCAACGCAGATGAGTCTATGTGGTATTCCGAGCCTTTCGAGGACCAGCGACATTATCGCCCCGGCGCAGAGGCCGTCAGCATCATCGTGAAAAACTAGTATGGCCTCGCCGAACTCCCTTCCAAGCTCCCTCATTAGGGCGGATGCCCGGCTTAAATTCTCCTTATACCTCGGGTCCATCATCAAAGTTATCTCGCCGGCGGCTATAAAGGCCGCGGAAAATCATTTAATATCCCTGGGGTCCTGAGGTTCTGTCATGGGATCCCAGTTCAAGGATTATGTTATTCAGGCTGCGGGGCTCATGTGTATAAGCGCTAGAACTGCCCCGAAGACCCGTGGAATAGATGACTTGGAGATCCTCGTGATCTCGGATGATCGCGACCTCGGCAGGCTCGCGGATGAAATGGAGAGGATGGGCTCAGAGCTCGGCCTGGCATTCTTCCAACGCGATGCGGAAAATGTTAGGCAGTCGGATGCGATCCTCCTAATCGGCGTCAAATCATCGAAGCCCAAGGAGCTAAATTGTGGAGGATGCGGCTACTCAACCTGCGATGAGTTTAGGAAGGCTAGGAAGCTTCATGAGAAGCCGTATCATGGGCCGAGCTGCGCATTCCAGCTAATAGACTTGGGGATAGCTGTTGGATCCGCAGCAAAGACCGCCTCCATGCTGAACGTGGATAACAGGATCATGTACTCGATTGGGGCTGCCGCCCTGAGAGCCGGCTTTCTAAAGGACTCCGATGTGGCGCTAGGCATACCGCTGTCGGCTTATGGGAAGAGCATCTACTTCGATCGGAGGCCGAAGACTTAGCTGAAGAAGTCTATCAGCGTCCTCTCGCCAGACTCTAGGATCTTCTCCACCTTTATCCCAACGGCTTCAAGTATCCTGCCGCAAGCCGCCGCGACCTGCTTCTCAACATAATACTCCCAGTCAACCTCATCCTTTGAAACCTTGAAGTACGGCTTGGCCCTAGAATAGAGGGGGCCGGAGCCCGCGGCGATTATGAAGCCGACCTTGTCTCCAGGCTGAATCCTCCACCCCTCGCTCATGAGCTGCTTGGCGACAACCACGTGAGGCTGAGTGGCCGAGTACTCGCTAAGAGGCCTAGTTATCTGCTTCCAGATTATCAGCTTCTTCAAGTCTACTTGCCGGCCCCTCAACGCCTGTACATACTCCCTCGCCCTCTTTAATGCCTGAGCTGGGTCACCTGTCTCGAGAAGTGCCTTAACAGTTTCATACTGAGCCTCCCTCGCTATCCCGCTCCAGTCCCCTCTTACGGCCTCGAGGCCCACCACCTCTATCTCGCCGCCGATAGTCATGCCAGCATACCTCTTCTTCGCCTCTGTGAAGATTATCCTCTTGAAGACCTTCTCGAGCTTAGCCTCCAAGCCTAGCTCCATCTCAATCCATTCTATAAGCTTCTCGAGCTTTCCATGATAATTCTTGAGGAAGACAGAATCCGTATCCGAGTAGATTACCTTCATTCCAAGCTCCTCGGCCTTCCTTATCGTGGAGGCAATTACCTCCCTGCCCCAAGCCGTAGTCGCCTCGGCAACCTCCCTAGAATACCACCTCGCGCCGGACCAGCCGGTATACCCGTAGATCGCGTTCGCGATTATCTTGACAGCCCTCTGCCTGGCATCGAGGATCTTAGCCTCAACGCTCCCAGAAGCCACGGCCCTCAGTTTTTCCTGAATTCTCCTCCTCTCCTCGAGCAGCGTCTTTAGGGCCGATGGGAGGAAGCCCTCAGGTCTCGCTCTAAACCTGTGGCCGCTTGGCGCAATATTCTCACCATCATCACTCAGCGTATCGAATGAGATATTATACTTGATTATCAGGCTGGGATACATGGATCTGAAGTCTAGGACAGCGACATCCTCATGTATCCCCCGTATTGGCTCCTTCACGAGGCCCCCGGGATAGCTTATGTGTGCGATTTCAGTCCTCCTTGGTATCAGCTCGCCAGTCCTCGGAGCAAGTCTCATCAAATAACTCTCAACCCTGAACCCGGCAGAGGCTGTCAGAACATAGTCGGCAGGCATACCTGTCAGTTCGCTTAAGCTGAGGATGAACTCTCTAACAGCATTAAATGCTTTTAGAATTGCCTCAGCCCTCTGAGCGGAATACTCCCTAACCTTCATCCTATCATGCTCCCAGAAATCCCCAAGCTCATACTCTTCTATCGTGTCGAGCCTGACATCTATCCCGAGATATTTCACGAACTCCTCGAGGGTCTCCACGGTCAGCTCCGGGATATCCCTAGCCATGTCTTCCAAATCTATGTTAAGCCTCCCGCGTATCGAGACATGTCCATGCACGCTCATCCTAGGCTCGGCACCGAGTCTGCCAACCGCAAGCCTGATCCCAAGCCTCTTAGCGCGCTCACCAAGATAACCCCACTGAAACCTATTCAAGCCGAATCCGACGACAATATCCGGGTCATGCTCGCGCATGATCGAGATGAACGATTTGATTATCTCGGCTTCATCGCCCTCAAGCTGAACCCTCCTTCCATCATCGAAGTGGAGCGTGATAAGCCGGATCGGGTCTCGTTCAGCCCTCGGAGATCCTCTCTCCCCAAAGACCACGAGGTCTAGGGCCACGGCCCTGAGCGCTGGTGGTGGTGCCTCACTCGACTCTCGAATTTCACGGCATTCGAGAACCCGGACACCGTCCTCGACGCCAACCTCCACACCATCAACCTCGAGCCAGGAGCAGGGCCTAAGCCCTGAATCAATCAGATACTTGACGGTAACTCGGATATCATGTTCGTAGGCCTCTAAGCCCGGCATCTTCCTCAAAAGCTTCTCAACATAATCCTCCAAATCCTCCCTATCCACATAGACTCTGAGTGCCTCAACAGGCTTGCCCCGAATCCTCCGGGAACACCTCTCAAACCTGAGGTTCTCAGCTTCAAGAAGCCCAGCTACCCTATCTAGATCACCAACGAGATAGAAGCTTGGAGTATACCTCACCTTAGCCAGCCAGGTGACCCCATCTCCAGCCTTCATCCAAAGCGCCATCACGGGCCCACCAGCCTGCTCGGACGCTAAGTCAAGCAGCCAGAGCCTCATATCCGTCCTAAAACATGTACGGGAAAATAAAATAAGCTTGACGCGGGCCATAGTTTCAATCCCTTAGATTAGCCTAATCGAGGCTTCTAGCAAGAGGTCTTCTCCTCTCACCTCTTTTCCAAGAATCTCCTGACCTCCGTAGCCACGTCTATCCCTAACTCCCCCAACTCCATCTTCAGCTGCTCGGGGCACCCACGCTCCTATGACGACATTCATTTAACAAACTTATTAACAAAGTTGTATAAACATTTTTAATGGTGGAGTTAAGAGACACCATCTTTTTACCAGAAGCCAGCCGGCTTTATTTTTCTCAAGCGGCTCTTTTCCGCATTAAATAGGCGGTTTATCCGGCTTAATTCGACCAGTCTACTTAATCTAGACTAGCTAGTTCTTAGATCTAGGAGGCAAAATGCTTTTGTTATTTGTTGTTTGTTAAACGAATATGCTTTTTATGTTATGTACATGGACATGTTCGCCTTGCTCTATATCTGTTACCGCCTCACCTATCGGCTCGCCATACTTTATAATCTTTTCCCCTCTCCTGATCCTCCTTAGAGAGATCTTGTGACCGAAGGGTATGTTGTTCAAGGCTTTTAAGATTATCTTTCCTCCTCCGATGGTTACCTCTACGTCCTCTCCCTCCAATATTTCCTCAAGCGCCACCGCGACATTGTCCTTCTCGCTTAGGGTTATTGCTCGTTTCATAATATCATCCCCCTCACGTATATGTTCATCGTCTTATCGTATCCCAAGATCTCTGCCCTCGTCTTCTCGCCAGAAGCCACCTTGATCAGCTTTTCAAAAATCTTTTCAGCCGTCTCCTCAAGGGTCTCGTTCCCGGAGATCACACCGCTTACATCTACGTCTATGTGCTCGGAGAGTCTCTTGACAGTGTCGGGGTTTCCGCAAACCTTGATCACGGGTGCTATTGGATAACCTTGGGGGGCGCCTTTACCTGTCGTGAAGATCAGTAGCTGAGCTCCTCCGGCGACCGGCCCCGTTAAAAACTCCATCTCCCTACCAGGTGATATCATCATGTAAAGGCCCTTCCCTCTGGGCCTCTCCCCATAGTCTAGGACTCCGTTGATAGGTCTCCTCCCAATCTTTACCACCGCGCCCAGAGACTTCTCCTCAAGCGTAGATAATCCTCCGCGTATGTTTCCAGGGGTTGGATTAGATCCCCTGACATCTATTCCGAGAGACCTTATCCTGTTCTCTAGGTCGTTCACAGCCTTTATAATCTGGTTCGCGACCACCTGGGATTCAGCTCTTTTCATGAGAATATGCTCTGCCCCTATGAGCTCGGTAATCTCTCCAAAGATCACCGTCCCGCCAGCATCAATTATCTTATCCGCGACAAGCCCAACAGCCGGGTTGGAAACAATCCCGGATGTGGCATCCGAGGAGCCGCATTTTATCCCAATCATTAGATGGCTCAGATCGAATGCTTGCCTCCTAAACCTCTCCGCGTATTCTAAACATCTTCTCGCGGCCTCAACCCCCTTCGCAACCACCTTGCTAAACCCGCCTGCCTCCTGCAATATCAACGCCTCAACGGGCTTACCTTCTCTAGCTATCCCATCAGCTACACGATCTATTGAGACGCTTTCACACCCGAGACCTATGATAATCGCTGCGGCGACATTCGGGTTGCTCCCCAAGCCTATCAAAGTCCTCTCAACAACCTCTATATCTGATGGGATCATACAGCATCCTTGATGATGTAGTAAGGGCTTTAATCCAGGCACCCTGCCGGCTATCGCCTCAACCGCCTCATTCACGCATCCAACAGTCGGGATGACAGCAACATAATTCCTAACGCCAACCTCTCCATTCTCCCTTAAAAATCCCATGAACTCCATTTAAAGACCCCTAAATCAGTCCTCGATGCCACTATAAAGCTCTCCTAAGCCGCATCTATGTATATGTTATTAGTCCATTCTCCTCTAGTATGCGTTTTAGCTTGTAGACGGCTTCATAGACCTCCTTCTCCGTCTTCGCGCCTGTGCATACGAGCTTGCCGCTCGCGAACATGAGGATCACGACCTTCGGGGAGTCCATCCTATAGATCAGCCCAGGGAACTGTTCGGGCTCGTACATCGTGTTCTCCAGCTTTAGCGCCGCCTGCTCGAGGTTTATGCGGCCATGTAGATCTATCGAGGCCACGATATTCTGTATCTCAATAATTGGCTCATGCTTTATTAGGAATCCCTCCTTCTCGAGTAGCTTGATCACTGTCTGCACAGCCCTTATCGATTCCTTCTCGCTCTTCGCCCCCGTGCACACCATCTTGCCCGATGAGAAGATCAGCGTTGCTGTCTTCGGTGTCGCCAGCCTAAAGACTAGGCCCGGGAACTGCGCTGGCTTATACTCGGTCTCCGGGAAGGCTTTCTGGATCTGAGCTAGGTCGAGCTTCTGGTTTATAGTGACTGAGGCAACAACATTCTGGATCTCTATCGTAGGCTCCGGAGTCCTTGTCTGCCCCTTAGCTTGTTCTGCCATACTTGTTCAACCTCTTTTTAAAGCCCGGGTATAAAGTGTTTTATAGGGGTTTATAAATGTTCGGCATGGGGCTTCTCCATGGAGAAGCCCCTTAACGAGCCTTTATAAGAACTGGTAAACCTTCTCGGCTCTCATGTTTATCTATGGCCCGCGTTAATCGCTTACTGGAGGATGAGCGGTGACGGTGCTGAGCCCTCCCCCACGGGGGCTGTGAGGATGGCGTTGAGCACTGACAACTCCTGTATACTACCTAGCTTTTTCTAGTGGCCAGCATGAATGCCTGATTCTCGGCACGCGTGTCGAATTTAATGATGGTCTCGAAGCCATTGTCCTTCAGAAGCTTATCGAGCTTCGGGATTGAGCACGCGTTTAAATGCACCTCAACCAAGATCCTCCTTATACTACTGAGCTCGCTTATGGAATGCTTTAGGACATCATATTCAAGGCCCTCTATATCGAGCTTTAGGAGATCGATCTCATCGCATTCAACCATGTTGAGGAGCGTTCTCAGGCTCACGCATTCAACCTCATATTCCTCTAAAACTTCTCCACAGAAATACTCGGGGTGATCCCTTTTTAATGATGCCAGCGCCCTGTATCTCGGGGAGTAGAGGATGCCTTTCCCATCATGGGCCGATAATGCATATGGTAAAATCCTGACATTATATAGGTTGTTGAGCTTTATAGTTCTCTCTAGGAATGCCCGGCTTGCTGGATGGGGCTCCAGCGCTATGACCTCCCCGCCCTGCCCGACCCTTCTCACAGACCACAGGGTAAAGGCTCCGAGATATGCTCCTACATCGATTACCCTCCACCCAGGTTTTGGGAGCGCCTCGGGGGTGAAGGCATAATCCATGTGATAGTAGACATGTAGGAGGTTATCGAGCACGCTGGGGGCTTGGCTGAGGTCTATGATTATCCGCATGCCATCGGGTAATCTTAAGATTGTCTCGTCGAAGCCCATGGCTTCGAGGAGGGTAACCTTCATGGCCTGAAATGAGCCGAGCATCCGGACTATTTCGTTCCAAGGCATCATTTAGCAATCAGGATGGGGTTGAGAGGAAAAGATTAGCTTTTTAGGCCGCTGGCTAATGTGGACTTTGGATCGCTAATAGGGACACGTGCATGCGGATTAGGGTGTCTTCATGGTTGATTTAGCCAGGATTTGGGAAGAGAAAATAAAGCTCGTTTCAAGGCTTAAGGATAAGCTTAGCGAGCGCGAGATCGAGGAGGCTAGACGTGATCCTCATGCTCACCGTCTCCCGAGGCCCTGTGGTTTGACCGTGCATACGGGGCTTGGCTGTAAGTTCGGCTGCCTTTACTGCTACATTTATGATATGGGTTTTCCTAATACGCCTAGGCCATATCCGCTGAAGGGCATCCAGCTCGCCTATGCCCTCGCCTTGAATCCAGCTGTTGCCCCAGGGCATGAGGGGACATTTATGGCCTTCGGATCCGTTACCGAGCCATTCATGAATGAGACGGTTGAGAGGGCCCTCGAATATCTTTATGCTGTCTCGAACATCCTCGGAAACCCGATCCAGTTCTCAACGAAGGCATGGATCAGCGATGATCTAGCCTCAAATATTGGATCAATGTTAGGTCATGTAAGCGCCCTAGTCACTATAGTTACCACGAGCCTCCATAAGATACTCGAGCCTGGGGCACCAGACCCCGAGGAAAGATTCCAAAGCATCCGGGCACTATCTAAACATGGCGTCCACACATGCCTATTCCTGAGACCTATACTACCCGGCCTATGCGAGAAGGAAGTTGAGAACATCCTTGTCAGGGCCCTAGATTCCGGGGCCGCCGGTGTTGTGCTGGGCTCGATGAGAGTTACAGATGGCATTATCAGGAGGTTAGAAGCGGTCGGCTATCCTTATATGCGCGAGATTCTTAGCAGAATTCCAAGGGATCTTAAGCCCGGAGCCCAGGCAACTCTCAAGATGAGTGATTTGAAGGAGAGGTTTGCGAAGCTGGCGGAAGGGCTCGGTCTAAGAGTTTATCCATCTGCCTGCGCCGCTAATGTGGATGCTCATGAGCTTGGATGCATTGCCTGCAAGCTTGGGCCCTGTGGAGACATAAATAAGTTGCCCAATGTTGATGAACATAATCTGAGAGAGCTCTCGGTGAAATACGGTATATCTTTGGAAAAGGTTATGATTGATGAACACAGGATATTCTTGGCCGTGAGAGGCCCGAGGATGAGGGTTGCCCAGTTCCGCGAATTTGTTAAGAGTGTGTGTAAAAGGCGGGTGATTGTTAGATGATTGATGAGTGCGAGAGGATTTCCATGGTCGTGGATAAGGTTATCGAGATGTTTAAGCCGGATCCCGCCCGCATCCAATTCGAGGATCCATTCTACGCGCTTGTCTCGATAATATTGTCGCAAAATACTAGCACGAAGAATGTTCAGGCGGCAATGGAGAGGTTTAGGAGGAAATTCGATAGCGTTGAGGCGGTGGCTTCCGCGAGCCTGAAGTCTATTCAGGAGGCGATTAAGCCGGCCGGCCTCTGGAGGATGAAGGCCCCGAGGATAAAGTTAATTGCGCGTCAGATTGCGGAGGGGAAGATTGATCTGGGAAAGGTTCTCTCAATACCATATTCCGAGGCGAGGAGAATCCTCATGTCCCTTGATGGCATAGGCCCCAAGACCGCTGATGTCTTTCTAATGTTCGCGAGAGGTGAGCCGGTCCTCCCAATAGATACCCATATCTTCAGGGTTATGAGGAGGCTTGGGGTAGCCCGTGAGAAGGATGATTACGAGGCAGTGAGATCGAAGCTAGAGTCGGTGATTGAGCCTGAGAAGAGGATCCTAGCACACTTAGCCTTAATAGAGTTTGGGCGGAGGATATGCACCGCCAGAAACCCGAAATGCGGCGAGTGTCCTTTCTCCGGGATCTGTCCATCCAGCAGGCTGCGAGCATAAGGATAATATCCGGTTCTCATAACATTTTCTAACCGGCTATGACTTGTAGGTTAAACAATAGAGTCGCGATAGTTACCGGTAGTTCACGTGGCATAGGGAGATCGATAGCTATTATGTTTGCAAGAGAGGGGGCCAAGGTATGCGTGAATTATGTTGGATCCGAGGATAAGGCTAGAGCGGTGGTGAATGAGATAGTAGCTAATGGGGGCGAGGCTATAATGGTCAGGGCTGACGTCTCAAAGCCTGATGAAGTTAAGCATCTTGTCGAGACGACGGTAAACACTTTTGGCACGATAGATATATTGGTGAATAATGCAGCCGTCATGTACCCCGGCTCTATAATGGATTTGAGGGATGAGGAGCTTGATAGGATGTGGGAGGTTAATGTTAAAGGAGTGATACACTGCTGCAGGGAGGTTGCGAAGTATATGATTGAGAAGAAGTATGGTAAGATTATTAACATAACGAGCACAGCTGCAATCGGAACAGCCTCTCATAGTACAACACTCTACGCGCTCACGAAAGCTGCGGTCATAATACTTACTAGACGACTTGCCTTCGAGCTAGGGCCTTATGGTATTAACGTAAATGCGATCGCCCCAAGCTTCGTCCCGACGGACATGTTCCTACAAGGGAGGACTAAGGAGGAATTAGAGGCCATTCTGGAAAAGAGGAAGGAGACAGTATCGCTGAGAAAGATCGCGACACCTGATGACATAGCTAGGGTTGCCGTATTCCTCGCATCGGATGAATCGAGCTATATAACCGGGCAGGTGATAGTTGTTGATGGTGGTAGAATAGATTATTTGACACACTCGCTTTAAGCAAATAGTCTGATAACGATCAGAGGCGTAAATCTTAATTCATGGGCCTCCTAGCTAATTATATGGCCCGTAGACTTGATGGCAAAGTTGCTGTCATCACCGGGAGCTCGCGTGGAATTGGAAGGGCTATTGCGCTGGAGTTCGCGAGGGAGGGCGCGAAAGTGTGTATTAATTACATCAAATCAGAGGATAGGGCTAGGCAGGTTGTCGATGAGATAAACTCGCTCGGCGGAGAGGCCCTAATGATCAGGGCAGATGTCTCAAAGCTCGATGATGTTAGGCATCTTGTGAAAGGCGTTATTGACAGGTTTGGCAGGATAGATATCCTCGTGAATAACGCGGCAATAATGCTCAGGGGAGATTTCCTCGAGACCGAGGATGACGAGTTCTATAGGATACTTGACAAGATGTGGGAGGTTAATGTTAAGGGGGTTGTCTATTGTTGTAAAGAAGTGGCGAAGCACATGGTCAGGAACAGGTATGGGAAGATCATCAACATAGCGAGCAATGCTGGTATAGGGACTGCTTTCCCCGGAACCACACCATACGCGATGACCAAGGCAGCCATCATAATCTTGACTAGGAGGCTCGCCTTTGAGCTTGGGCCCTACGGCATTAATGTAAACGCGATAGCTCCGGGAATGGTCTTGACGGATATGGCTACACCTGAGGGGGTTGAGCTCGCTAAAAAGAGGAGCATCTTGGGCAGGGTAGGGAACCCCGAGGATATCGCGAGGCTGGCGGTCTTTCTAGCCTCTGACGAGTCAAGCTATATCACGGGGCAGGTCATAGTTGCTGATGGCGGCAGGATTGATTATCTAACGCACTCGCTCTAAGTCATCATGTGTATCGGCTTCCAAAGAGCGGCCTCAGCGGCCTCCATGACGGCTTCGCTGAAGGTTGGATGAGGCCTGATACACTTGGCAAACTGCTCAACCTTCATCCCATTATGTATAGCTAGAACAGCCTCTGAGATAAGCTCCGTCGCATGCTGGCCGACGATCTGGCATCCGATGACCCGGCCCGTGGAAGAGTCGGCGATAACCTTCACGAAGCCGTCCGTGGCCTCCTCGGCGACAGCCCTCCCCGACGCCGTAAATGGAAACTTGCCAATCCTAGGTTCTATCCCCCTTTCCCTTGCCTCAGCTTCGGTTAGTCCCGCGTAAGCTATCTCTGGGTCCGAGAAGATTGCGAATGGAATAACCGCATCCCTCGCGCTCCTATCCAAGCCGGCAATATTCTCAGCCGCAATCATTCCATGATATGATGCCCTGTGAGCTAAAAATGGCGGTCCAGTAACATCCCCGACAGCATAGATCCCGGGCACGCTCGTTTCCATGCGATCATTCACGATTATGAATCCCCTTTTATCGAGTTCCACACCGACTTCACTTAGCCCGAGGTTCATTGATGCGGGCTTCTTGCCCACAGCGACCATCGCATAATCGGCTCTAACTTCGAAGCTTCCGCCATCTCTTCCCTCCACAACAGCCATGATGCTATCTTCAAGCACCTTCGACTCCACAATCCTTGAGCTCGTATATATCTTGACGCCCAGTTTCTTCATCTTCTTTGCGACGACGTCCACAAGATCCCTCTCCACCCCCGGGAGAATCTGATCCATGAGCTCCACAATCGTAACCTCTGTCCCGAGCTTCGCGTAAAGCGTCCCTATCTCAACTCCTGAGACCCCTCCACCAACTATCAGGAGCCTCCGCGGGATCTCTCGAAGCTCAAGAGCCTGGGATGAGGTTATAACCTTGTTACTATCAAATGGTATCTCCCTTAATGGAGCATGCTCTCCGCCGGTTGCGATGACAATATTCCTCGCCCTGAACATCTTGGATGATCCATCGCGCAGCCTTACCTCCACCTCCCTGTCAGATCTTAGCCTCGCCTCACCCTCAACAACCTTAACACCATTCCCCTCCAAGAGATACTTCACGCCAAGCCTTAGCCTCTTGATAACTCTCTCCCTAATCGCCTGAACCTCACTCCAGTTAACCTTTAAGTCGCCGCCGCTCAGCCATCTTGCATTTCTCGCGGACCAGTATATGTTCACCCTGCTTATGAGAGTCTTGGACGGGATACAGCCGCGGTTAAGGCACTCGCCGCCTAGCTCATCCTTTTCGATTAGAAGCGTTTTCAAGCCCCGCTGGCCGAGCCTGATCCCAGCGACATATCCCCCAGGCCCGCCTCCAATCACTATAACATCAAACTCCTCTATCATGCGCTCCCACCTACATCTAGGCCGCCCCTTAAGTGTTTACGGCTATCTGGCATGTATGCTAAATAGTAAATAGGTGCTGTTTAGAGCGTTACGATACTGGTGATGGCTTCATGGTATTAGTCGAGATAAGATGGCATGGACGGGGAGGCCAAGGCGTTGTCACCGGCAGCAACCTGCTAGCTAGAGCCGCCATCGTCGAGGGAAACTATGCACAGCACTTCCCAGAATTCGGGCCTGAGAGGGCTGGCGCGCCCGTCAGATCATATACGAGGATCTCGGATGAACCAATAGATATCCACTGCGGGATCTATGAGCCCGACATAGTCGTCATAATTGATCCCGTGATGTCCAAGACCCCCGAGGATTATGCCTATGGACTTAAGAAGGGCGGCGATCTGGTGTTAAACCTGCCTCCAGACAATAGCGAGAAGGTGGCAAAATGGGCCAGGGACAATGGCTACAGGCTCCACGTCGTTGATGCTAGGAAGATCTCGCTCGAAGAAACCGGCGGCCGGGAGATCTATAACGTGCCAATGCTCTCAGCTCTCCTGAGAGTAAAGAAGCTGGCATCCCTCGAGACCTTGGAGAAGGTCTTGGCTGAGAGGTTCTCGGGAAAAGTTCTTGAGATGAATCTTAAGCTGAGTAGGAGGTGTTATGAGGAGGTGAAGACGATTGTCGGCTAAGAAGATAGTAGAGCCTATTGTTAAGGGGCAGTTCACCTATAGGGATCTACCGATCGGCGCAATGATACCCATCCCAGCGACATCCCTCGAGTATAAAACCGGCGTCTGGAGGACTAGGCAGCCCAAGATAGACTATGGGAGGTGCATAAAGTGTCTCCTTTGCTGGGTTTTCTGCCCAGATGCCGCGATCAAGAGGCTTGATGATGACTCAGTCAAGGTTGACTATGAGTATTGCAAGGGCTGTGGAGTTTGTGAGACCGTCTGCCCAGTTAAGGCGATAAGCATGGAGGAGGTGTGATTGTATGGCGAGACAGGCTCAAGAAAGGATAGCGATAATGGGCGATGAGGCAGTCGCACTCGCGGTCAAGCAATCGAATGTCGACGTGATAGCAGCATACCCCATAACCCCACAGACGATAATAGTTGAAAGATTAAGCGAATATGTGGCGAATGGCGAGCTCGACGCCGCCTTTATACAGGCTGAGAGCGAGCACTCCGCCCTCTCGATATGTGTTGGGGCGAGCCTCGCCGGCGCGAGGGTCTTCACCTCGACCGCGAGTCAAGGCTTAGCCCTCATGCATGAGATCGTCTACGCCACCTCTTCAATGAGGATTCCGATGGTAATGGCGATAGCTAATAGGTCGCTTAACGCGCCGCTAAACATACACTGCGAGCATGGCGACGTGATGCCCGAGAGAGATTCTGGATGGGTCCACCTATTCGCGACCAATGTCCAGGAGGCATACGACCTGACATTCATAGCATTTAAACTCTCGGAGCACTCGGATGTCCAGCTCCCGGTATCGGTGAACCTCGACGCGTTCATCCTCACACACAGTGTCGAGCCGCTCACGCCAATCTCCGACGATGATGCCTCCAAGTTCCTGCCACCCAGGCAGCCATTATACTCCATAGACTTCGATAACCCGGCGACCTTCGGGACTATGGCGCTGCCCGATACATACATGGAGTTCAAGTATCAGCTTAAGGAGGCTGCTGAGAGGGCTGGCCAAGTTTACCCAAAGGTGGCTGAAGAATATGCGAGGATAAGCGGGAGGAGATACTGGTACTTCAACTCGTATATGGCTGATGACGCGGATGCCGTTGTCCTCGTTCTCGGATCGACTTATGGCACGCTCAAGGCCGCGGCTAGGAGGCTTAGAGAGAGCGGGCTTAAGGTTGGCGTCATCGGGCTGACAATGTTCAGGCCGTTCCCCGAGAATCAGCTGGTCGAGCTGCTAAAGAACGCGAAGTCCCTTATAGTGATGGATAGGGCCTATTCATATGGTGGCCTTGGAGGCCCACTCTACATGGAGACCCTCGCGATGCTCTATAGGAATGGCTTGAGGATCCCGGCGATGAACGTGGTCTATGGGCTCGGCGGGAGGGACTTTAGGCTTGATGAGGCCGAGTCGGTGTTAAAGATGGCGCTGGATGGAGCCCGTAGGGGCAGATTTGACGAGCATGTAATATGGTGGGGGGTGAGGGCATGAGCAGCCAAGCAATCTTCTACAAGACACCAAAGGATCTTCCAAGGGAGGAATGGTTTGCATCAGGTCACAGGCTCTGCGCCGGATGCGGCGCAGGGATAGCTGCCAGGCTCGTCTTCAAGGCCATTAGAGGCCCAACGGTCGTTGTGAATCCAACCGGATGCGTTGAGGTCTCCACGTCCTGCTATCCATACACCGCTTGGAAGATACCATACGTCCATGTCGCTTTCGAGAATGCTGCGGCTGTCGCATCAGGCATAGTTGAGGCTATGAAGATACTCAACAAGAAGAGGGGGAAGAAACTTCATGACGTCATAGTCTTCGCCGGTGATGGGGGGACATTTGATATAGGCTTCCAAGCCCTCTCAGGCGCGCTCGAGAGGGGCCATAACATGCTCTACATATGCTATGATAATGAGGCATATATGAATACGGGGATTCAAAGGTCGGGCGCGACGCCGATTGGAGCCGCCACCACAACAAGCCCTGCCGGCAAGGTTATACCTGGGAAACAGGAGAGGAAGAAGGATTTGATCGCTATAGCGGTCGCGCATAGGATTCCATATGCGGCAACTGCCAGCATTTCCCATCCACTAGACCTCGTAAACAAGGTTAGGAAGGCTTTGGAGATCGAAGGGCCGAAAGTCCTTCATGTGCTCGCGCCATGCGTCCCAGGATGGAGATACCCGCCAGCAGAGACCGTCAGGATCGCAAGGCTAGCCGTCGAGACCAGGTACTTCCCAGTATATGAGGTGGAGTATGGCAGGGTGAGGATAAACATCAAAGTGAAGGAGCCGAAGCCGCTCGAGGAGTTCCTGAAGATGCAAGGGAGGTTCAGCCATCTATTAAGGCCCGAGAACGCTCACGTCCTAGAGGCATTGAAAAAGGCTGTTGAGGAGAATTGGGAGAGGCTGGTGAAGCTCGAGGAATCGGGGGTAACCCTCTAGCGCATGATTTTTTAAACCTCCTTCATAATATTTTTCGGCAATCTTGACCAAACCTTTGATAGTGGTCTGGGAGGGACTCGACGCCGCTGGCAAGACAACGCTCATAGTCAAGGTTAGATCGATCTTGGAGTCCAAGGGATATAAGGTCTCTACGTATAAAACCCCGAGCAGCTCAAAGACGGGCGAGTTCGCCAAAACCTATGGAAACGACCCGGAGATAGATCATTTAACACGGATGCTCTTATTCCTTGCGAACACGAGCGACGACTCGAGGATACTCAAACATATAATTGCCGAAGAATCTCCAGACTTCCTTTTCATAGACCGCTACTACCTCTGCTCAATAGCCTACGGCTTCGCCCTTTCGAGGTTAAGGGGTGCCAAGATCTCCGAGCAGGACTTCAGGGAATTCTTGGAGATAGTCGAGAGGCTCGGTGAGGGCGTTTTCGTTAAGCCAGACATATACCTGATTATAGACGCACCGGAGGAGGATCGCATTAAGAGGCTTAGGATGAAGGAGGGGCAGGGAGGACTCGAAGACATGCTTGAGCGAGACTCGCTAATGCAAGAATATGTCCGGGAGTTCTACAATGCCTTTAAGAAGATGAGGCCGGAGCAGGTCTCCTGGATAATGAACCCCCAAGGAATGGCTGACGAGATTGCTGACAGGATAGCAAGGCTGCTCCTCGAAAGGCTTAATCATTAGCTAATTCATTGGATTGCATGGATTCTAGCATGGCCGAGCTGATAAGAACATTCATCGCGGTGGACTTTGATAACCCCCAGATAGTCTCTAGGGCTCAGGAGATTCAGGAGGAGCTGATGAGGCTTGGGGTTGGAATGAAGCCCGTCGAGCCGCATAACCTTCATGTGACCCTCTGGTTTTTCGGCGAGATAGATCTAGGGAGGCTGAACATCGTGTTGGAGAATGCTGGGAAGGTGAGATTCAAACCGTTCAAGCTGAGCGTTCGCGGCGTCGGATACTTCCCAGGTGGTGGCAGGGTAAACGTGATCTGGCTCGGCGTGGAGGACCCGGAGAATGGCATGAAGAATATACTGGATCAGCTTATTGAGAGGCTCAGCAGACTCGGCTTCAAGTATGATGAGCGCGGCTTCACACCGCACCTGACAATAGGCCGCGTCAAGTTCGTTAGGGATAGGCAGCTGGCCCTCCGCAAGCTCGAGGGGCTCAAGGACCTATATATTGGGGAGCAGCTGGTAGACTCCTTCAAGGTCAAGAAGAGTACCCTAACATCGAAGGGGCCAATATACTCGGATCTACTAGTTGTTAGGGCTGAGGGCTGATGAGAGATTTAGAGGAAGTTGTTGAGAGGGCGCGGATTATTGTTAGGCCCACGAGGCTCGAGGAGCGCAGGCTAAAGAGAGTAGTGGAGATGGCTATCTCGGCGGCCAAGGAGGGGATCTCGGGGATCGTGGGCGCGGTAGATGTGAGCCTCGAGGGGTCAGCCGCGAAGAACACTTGGATAAGGGGAAGGGCTGAGGCCGACATCTTCATACACTTTGATCCACGTGTCTCGAGAGAGGAGCTAGAGAGGCTCATCGTGGAGATTGGATCCAATCTCATTGAGGAGCTCGGCGGAGAGCCCGTGATAATGTATGCGGACCACCCATATGTTGAGGGGGTCGTGGATGGGGTTACAGTAGATGTCGTGGCATGTTATAGGGTTGAGCCGCCGAACTGGATCAGCGCGACGGATCGAACGCCATATCACACGAGATACGTGCTTGGCAGGCTTAAGCCCGGGCAAGAGGATGAGGTGAGGCTCCTGAAAGGGTTCATGAGGGCTTGCGGGGTCTATGGCGCCGAGATAAAGGTTGAGGGCTTCAGCGGATACCTAGCAGAGCTCCTGACAATATATTATGATAGCTTCATCAACGCTATTAGGGAGATATCGGGGTGGAAGCCGCCGATCACGATAGATCTCGAGGGATATTATGAGTCGAGGGAGAAGATCTTGGAGGCGTTCCCGGAGAGCCCGCTCATAGTTGTCGATCCCGTTGATAGATCTAGGAATGTTGCGGCGGCGGTCTCGTTTACAAGGCTCTCGGAGCTTATCCTCGCGGCCAAGCTATTCCTCAAGAAGCCCTCCACGAGGTTCTTTAAGCCATCCGATCGGGCCCCGAGCACTGGGGAGCTACGAGCGCTCCTCAAGGATAGAAGCATACTCTACGTATATTTCAGGCTGGAGGATCGGAGGCCTAGGGACGTGCTCTGGGGCGAGCTTAAGCGGAGCGAACAGGGAATTCGTAGATGCCTCGAGAACATGGGATTCACCGTCTATCGAAGTATTTCATGGACAGATGAAAGGAAAGAGTGTATGCTAATCTTCGAGCTTGATAGAACAGAGCTTCCAAGATATTATCTCCATAAGGGGCCGCCGGTATACCTCAAGAATGCTGATGAGTTTGTTGAGAAGTGGCGTGAGGCCATAGCTGGGCCATGGATCGAGGGGGAGCGGCTATATGTCCTGAGGAGGCGTGAGGAGGTTTCAGTCCACAAGCTCCTCGCGGAGAGGATAGTCAGCGGCCAAGTCTCAATTTCGAGAGGTCTAATGGGGGCAATTCAGAGAGCTCGAATAAACATCAACGCGAAGAGCCTGTTAAAGCTTGCATCAAAGAGCAATGATCTAAAGAGGTTCCTCCTAGATTTTCTCGCCGCAAAGCCTCCATTCCTCAAGAAATGATCTACATAGATCTTGATGAGATAGGCGGGAGGGAGAATCTCATCCTTCACCTATCATTTCCCAAGCGTAGCATCGAGTATGCTTCTAGGATACTTGATGACCTAAGAAACATTGGGGTTGAGAGCATAGCATTCGTCGAGGCTGGTGGGAGGCTTGAGCCGCTCATGCTGGGCAAGGGCTATAGGGGCTTCGTCATAAGGGGGAGGCTTAAAGGCGGGGATGCTGCGCTCAAGATCCTGAGAACAGACTCGACGATCCCAAGTCTTCGCAGGGAGGCTGAGACGACGTTAATGGCCAACCATGTTGGAGTCGGGCCTAAGGTGCTAGGCTTCACGGACATAGTCCTAGCACTGGAGCTCATTGAGGGAATGTCGCTTGATAAGTGGCTGAATATGCTTGAGGAAGATCGACTAAGCGAGCTCAAGATGGTGATAAGGGCATGCTTCGAGGATGCGCGGAGACTGGATATGATAGGCCTCGATCATGGAGAGCTCAGCGATGTCAAGAAGCATGTTATCGTGAGGCCAGGGCTTAAGCCGGTCATAATAGACTTCGGCAAGGCGAGCCTCATGAGAAGACCGTCCAACGTCACCTCGCTATTCAACTACTTCCTCTTCGGCCCATATTCATGGAAGATTAGGAGGATGCTGGGTATTGAGAAGCCGTCGCTTGATAATGCTAGAGGCTACAAGATTAAGCTCAGCGATGAGTGCTTTCAGCGCCTAATGGAAAGCTTAAACTTGCTCGAGGGGTGACTCGCTCAGAGATGGTTGATGAGAAGCAAAGAATGAGGATGGAAATCTGGAGGCTTCTCGAGGAAAGTGGGGTCGCGAGATTTCCTAGGCCTGTTTACGGGAGGATCCCGAATTTCATGGGGGCTGAGCGGGCCGCCGAGAGGATACTCGAGCTAGAGGAGTATCGGGATGCAAGGGTGGTGAAGGTGAGCCCTGACTCCCCTCAGAAGCACGTGAGATACAGGTGTCTCCTAGACGGCAAGATACTCGTGATGCCGACGCCAAGGCTTAGCGAGGGCTTTCTCATCCTAGACCCATCAAGGATACCTCGAGGACAGCTAGAATACGCCTCGACGATAAGAGGAGCATTCATCTATGGCAGGAAAATGCATCCGAGAGATCTGCCAAGGATAGATCTTATCGTCACGGGGTCCGTCGCCGCGACAAGGGACGGTCTCAGGCTCGGGAAGGGCGGGGGATACAGCGAGCTCGAATACGCAATCCTCCTAGAATACGGCAGGATAGACCCGGACATAACTATAGCAACTAACATCCATGACCTCCAGCTCGTGGAGAGGCTTCCAAGAGACCCTTACGACCTAACATTAGACATAATCGCGACACCAACAAAGCTCATCAGAGTGCAGGCTGCGAAGGAGAGGCCGAGAGGAATAATCTGGGAGCTATTGGGCAAAGAGAAGATCGAGGAGATCACGATATTGAAGGAGCTTTCTGCTTTCAGGGGTGATGAGATGCGAAAATTTTTAAGAAGATAAGGTGGTGTAAAAGGGCTGATATATGATCTCGAGAAAGCTTCTATGGGCGTTATGCTTCTCCTCGTACATCTTCTACGCCATAACAGCGACGGAGATAGGGTCGGCGCTTCCCGGCATCAGGTCCGAGCTGGCGCTTAGCGAATCGCTTGCTGGCATTATAGCGAGCCTCCAATCCCTGGCTGGGGTTCTCGCAGTCCTTGGAGGAGCCTTATCGGATCTATTCGGCAAGATGAGGCTGGTCTCCCTCTCCCTCATGATAATGGGGCTAGGCGCTTTACTGATCTCGGGCTCGCCAAGCGCATTAATCCTCGGAGCATCCTTCTTCATAATTGGAGCAGGGATAGGATTTTTCGAGGCCTCCGTGAACGCGTTCGTCTCGGATATCTTCAGTGAGAGACGCGGGATGGCGATAAACTTGCTTCACATAGGCTGGAACATCGGGTCGGCCTTGGGCCCGGTTCTAGCGGCCTACATAGCCCTGTCTTATGGTAGTTGGAGGGTTGGATATCTCATGATGTCCCCCCTACTCCTAGCTTCATTCGCGGCAAGCTTGATCACGGGGATAAAGCTGGGTAAAAATAAGTCAAGCACATCTTGCGAGCCGAGAAGCATAAAGCCCAAGCAGGTTCTAAGTATACTTCCACTGATGATAATACCATTCCTCATAGTTGCGAATCAGCTTGGCATAACCACATGGCTCCCATCGATATTAAGCGACCAAGGAGCATCTCTCATAGAGGCGAGCCTAGCCGTGGGATTGTTCTGGGGGCTAAGCGGCTTGGGAAGGCTTCTATGGGCCCCTTTCATAGATAGGATCGGATACTGGAAGGTTCTAGTGATTGCCGGGGGCTTCTCATCAATCTTAATGCTCTCGGCCTCGTTCCCAATATCAGTCTACACGAGGATAGCGTTATGGTCATCCTCAGGTCTTCTACTAGCTCCAGCATATCCGACGATTATAGCTTGGGTGACTTCAATCTACCCTGAGATTGGCGGGGCTCTATCCGGCATGGTCTATGCCTTCGCAACCCTAGGCTCATTCATCTCAACGATAGCCACCGGCATGCTGTTTGAGCTATTTGGCTCAACCTATGCACAACTGATATTCGCGCCACTAGCCGCATTGATCGCGATGGCGGCCTATCTAATGCGCGGGGCTGGCGGACGGCATACCTGAAGCCGAGGAGTAATGCATAAATCCGCTCCGATGGATCTTTATTTGTGTGGCGTAGGATAGCTGCCCGTTTTCAGGAGTTCCCCGCGCGATTGAAGGTTGTGAGGCTTATGATTGAGAATGGTATTGGAGTTAATGAGCAGGGTAAGATCGTTGTTGGTCCCGTGGAGGTCCCGGACAGCTCGCTCGCGAAAGCCGCGGGGGTTGATAGACGAATAGTCAGGAAGACCGTCCAGCAGATACTTGAGGATGAGATGCTGAGGAAGATCTTCACGGGAATAAGGCCGGCTGGGGCATTCCTCGCGCCAGTGGCTAAGGAGCTTGGATTTTATGTTGTCGAGATAAGGGCCGACCCGACCGCCGCCGGCATAATAGCGAGGGCGGCCGAGATAATAGCCAAGGAGAATATAAGCATAAGACAGGCTGTGGCCGAGGATCCCGAGCTCTTCCCGGAGCCAAAACTCATACTAGTCCTCGAGAAGCCCCTATCGGGAGAGGGGCTTAACGAGCTCCTCAAGATACCGAAGGTCAAGAGTGTCACAGCCTACTAGAGCTCGCCAAATGATGGGAGGCTTAATGGCTTCTCGCCATGCCATTCTTCGCCAGGGAAAGAGTAAAATTAGAAGTGTTAAGTAGGTGTTGTCGGTGGGGCCGTCGTCCAGCATGGTAGGATACCGGCCTGGGGTCTCAAACAAATGTTCTGTTTGGGACAGTTCGCCGGAGGTCCCGGGTTCGAATCCCGGCGGCCCCACCACCCCCAGAACACCCGGCCTCTTCTATATCATCCAAGAGGACCGGCCACCTTATAGGTAGACCCTGAACCATGCTGCGATGAGCAGGATTATGCTCGCGGCGAAGGCGATGGCCCATCTCGAGGGGCTCCAGGCCAGGATCTTCCTTCCATCGAGCTCGCCGAATGGTATTAGGTTGAATAGGGCGATGAAGGCGTTTAGGAGGCTTAGTGGCAGGAGGATGCGGGCTAGGAATGGCATGGCGAGCCCTGCGATCATGAGGATGGCTGAGAGCGATATGTTCGAGAGAGGGCCTACTAGAGCGGTCATCCCTAGAATCTCGATCGGCGCAGCCCCGAAGATCACTACAGCCCCGGGAGCTATGATCTTGAATGGTATGAATGGTATTGAGGTGACGAGCGTCAGGATTGCCCCCATGGGGTCGAGCTTAAACTTGGCATAGAGCCCCTTGGACCTCGCATAGCCCCTATGGGCAAGTTCATGGATCAGGAAGGAGGCCACAAAGCCCGCGATATAGGCTGCGAGGAAAACCGGCGGGATCCTGAAATTGTAGCCTATTATGGAGAAGCCCACCAAGATCACTAGAAGAGCACCGATGCTTAGATGAATTATCTCGTCACGCGATGAGGTGCTGAGCCGGCTTCTCGACGGCCTCGTCCTAGGCAACAATTCCCAACCCTCAACCTCGACACGCTTCTTCCGCTCCTTCTCATATGGCGAGGCTGCCGCGAAGAGCCCGGGACAATCATGCTTCTCCGGAAGCCTATGCTCAGCGCAGAAATAATCCCCACAATAATTACATCTAAACGGCATCAAGATCTCCTTACCGCAGACGGAGCACCGCGCCATAACGCGCCCCAAACCCCCCTTAAAAATACTAGGCCCATAACTTACATCTTCCCTAATATAAAAATTAAAATATCTTCCTAGAACCCTTAACATTTCTCCCGCTATTGTGGGTTCCTAGAATGCTCGGAAACCTTCTTGCTCCGAAGACATCGAGTATGAATTTTAGCGAAACATATAAGAATATATTGTAAGCGCCGTTACGCTTTGTGAGAAACATAACGAGCATCGCGCGCCTATCAGATCATGTTAGAAGGTATCTCATAATATACACTTTTCTCTTCACAATTCTTGCGCTGCCCATCGGGTACTACTTTAAGGCAGTTATAATCTCCCATCAGACCCTTATCTCAAATTTAGTAGTAATCCTCGCGATAATGACCATCTATCCATCAATGATACAACTCAGGGTGGAGGGGTTCTTGAGAAGCTTTAGATCGTGGAAACAAATAGTACTTTCGATGCTTTACATTTTCCTACTCTCCCCTCTATTGGCCTTCCTAATGGCACCAACATTAGGCGACCCCCACATAGGAATGGGATATGTGGCAGCTAACGTGGTTCCAGCCTCAAGTGCTTCATTGGGCTACGTCCTCATAAGTGGTGGAAGCGTAGAGTTGGCCACAGCACTAGCAATCTTATCCCTTTTTATAGGGATTCCCGTTATTCCATTACTCATAAGTAGCTATGGCAGTAAGGTATCTGTTCCCGTGCCGGTAGAACCTATCATAACCTCCCTTCTCGAAGTTTTGATTCTTCCGCTCGTTGTTGGTCAATTGACAAGATATGTTATTGCTAAGAGGAAGGGTTTGTCGTGTGTGGACAAGAGCATGAAGCCGCACCTTTCTTTGGCGACGGTGCTTTCAATGCTTGCGCTGGTCTTTGTATTGGTGCTTAACCAAGCAACTAGGATAATTACAAATTCCCTTCTTGCAATATTAATACTAGCTTATCAATCAATCGTTATATTGGCTTTGCTCGGCATATCTTTGCTCGTAAGCAAGGCTCTTCACATACCATACGAGGATCACCAAGCTATAGCGTTAATATCCGTCACAAAAAACCAGAGCGTTGCAGCTGCAATGGCGGTATCAGCCATAGGTCCTCAATCAGCTATAGCACCAGCACTGATACCCATTATTCAACCAATTCTGGTCGTAGCATATCTTCACGCAGAAAATAGTGTTAAAAAGCTGCTCCAAGTATGATAACATTTGTTTTTTCGGCTGTTTTTCGGCTCATATCAAGGATGTCTACTAAGCGTGGAGAGCGACCCCTATCAACCCCTTCTCCATGCAGTTTACTTCTTTTCTTCGATGGATTTCCTTAATTCCTCTATTCTCTTCTCGATATCTGCCAATTGACTTTGCAAAAATTCCTTGACCTCCTCTAGCATCCTCAACTCCTCGCTTGGATCTAGCCTACACCAGTAGGCGGGGGCGTGGATTCCAGCCCATGGAGGCGGCCATGGATGTCTGGGGCACCACCATCCACCAGGCCAATGCCAATGCTTCCATCCTAAACCTCTCCAGCCCATGTTCTCGATTATGTGATATATCACGAAATATTTAAATTT
>Ga0272445_1000718_pt1 | contig 29049 bp, 34 predicted proteins | sample YNPCB0031_FD_194404 | JGI IMG/M metagenome (GOLD analysis project Ga0272445, IMG submission 194404) | Hot spring sediment microbial communities from Yellowstone National Park, WY, United States - YNP-CB-003-1 | ecosystem: Environmental > Aquatic > Thermal springs > Hot (42-90C) > Sediment... | reverse complement strand
AATACTTATTGAAAAATATAATGTTTGACACTGTGTCTAACTCTCCTAAAATCCTATTAAGAGCGTTTTGAAAGCTAGTATTATAAGTGTGTTTACATTAGGTAATCTTATCAACCTGCTGTGAAATAGACTGAGTTTTGCCATATGCTTGGTGTTGAAATTGGATATAAAGGCTTTGAAGATTCGTGTTATTGGTATCGTGCAAGGAGTTGGTTTTAGACCTTTTGTTTACAGACTTGCTAAAAGTCTTAATTTAAAAGGTTACGTTGTTAATCTTGGGGGTAGCGATGTTGAGATCTATATTGAAGGAGTTAAGGATAGGGTTGAAGAATTCGTGAGAAGGCTATTTACAGATAAACCACCTAGTGCTAAGATATTGAGTGCTATTATTGAAGAAGTTAAGTCTGTAGGCTGCGAAGATTTTGTTATTTTGAGGAGTAGACAAGATACGATATATAGGAGTATGGTACCTCCTGATATAGCTATATGTAGAGATTGTGTGAAAGAGATTCTAGATCCTAACAGTAGATTCTATCGTTATCATTGGAATAGTTGTGCATGGTGCGGACCGAGATTCTCTATGATGTTTAAGGTACCATATGATAGAGAGAATACGGCTATGGCTATGTTTAAATTATGTAGTGAATGTTCCAAAAGTTATAGTGATCCAAACGATGTGAGAAGATTTCACGGTCAAGGTATTAGCTGTGGTAGATGTGGACCGAAAACTTTTGTATATAGTAGCGATGGTAGTAAGCTAGATGTTGAAGACCCTGTTAAATTTATTGCTGAGAAAATTATTGAGGGTAAAATAATCGCTGTAAAAGGTGTGGGTGGTTATCACATAGCATGCCTTGCATCTGATGATCGTGTTGTTTCAGAGTTGAGGTTTCGGAAGGGGAGACCCTATCAACCTTTTGCTCTTATGGCTAGAGATTTCGATATTATTAAAGAAATAGCCTTACCTCCTCCAGGTGCTAGAGAGCTTTTAGAATCTCCACAAAGACCAATTGTTATAATGCCGAAGAAAGAAGGATCAAAGGTCTCTGAATTTGTTGCTCCAGGACTATCGACTATAGGTGTTATGCTTCCTTATACAGGTTTCCAAATTCTACTGTTGAACGAAATACCCGACGGTTTCCTCATAATGACTAGCGGTAATATCCACGGTGAACCTATGTGTATTAATCTTGAATGTGTTTTAACTAAATTGAGAAATGTTGTTGATTATGTTGTTGAACATGAAAGAGTTATAGCTCACAGAGTTGATGATAGTGTTGTAAGGTTTACAGATGGAGAACTCACTATGCTTAGGAGAGGGAGAGGATATGCACCTAGATGGATAGAAGTTCCTGTTAAACTACCTGAATCAGTAGCTCTTGGAGCAGAACTACAGACAGCAGGAGCTATTGCTTTTGAGAATAAAGTTATTTTAACTCAGTTCATAGGTGATTTAGACAATATAGATACATTAGAAGATCTAAAAAGAGAGTTGATGTGGTTTATCGATGTATACAACATTAAGCCGAAGATTGTGGCAATAGATATGCATCCACTATACCGCAACAGGTTTATAGCACGTGAATTTGGTGAGAAGATGGGTGTAGAGATTGTCGAGGTACAGCATCATCATGCCCACGCAGTATCGTGTTTAGCTGAATATGGTTTAGATCCTCAAAGCAAGGTTATTGTTATTACAATCGATGGGACAGGCTACGGTTTAGATGGAGGTATATGGGGTGGGGAAATCTTGTTGACAACTTATAGAGATTTTATTAGAGTGGGAAGTTTAAGACCTTTTATTCTTCCTGGAGGAGATAGTGCAGCGCTATATCCTGCTAAATCCCTTATATCGCTGATGGCTGCTGCAGGTTTTAGTGAAGAAGAAGTGTTTAATATACTTTCTTCGCTTGGTCTTGATAGATCACTTCCTTATGGACACGAAGAGTTGATGCTAACATGTATACTAGCTAAGAAAGGTAGAGGTTCGAAGGTTACAAGCTTGGGAAGGGTTCTGGATGCTTTTTCTGCTCTTCTAAGAGTATGTACTAAGCGTACTTATGAAGGTGAACCTGCTATAAGACTTGAAGCATTAGCAGATAGAGCTAGGAATGAAGTTGATTATAGTGTAAAGATAAGTTTATACGAAGATAGGTATACTTTAGATACATTCGATATGCTTAGATGGGCTATTGAAAATATTAAAGAATATCGTAAGGAGGATATGGCTTTAACTCTTCTAAAGAATATAGGTCGGGGTCTTGGCTACATAGTTTTAAAATATTTAAAAGGGTTGAGAAATGTTGAACAAAAGGTTTTTGTTAGCGGTGGAGCAGCTGTAAATACTTATATTATTAAAGGTATTAAAGAAGTTCTTCAAAAAGAAGAGATTAAGGTTTTGTTACCTAAAGAAGCTCCTCCAGGTGATGGGGGTATAGCTCTAGGTCAAATAGTTATAGCTTCTCAGGTGGCTGGTTTTGAATAGAGAAGGACTAGATTACTTCTATAAAGTTATTGAAGGTGTAGAGAAAGTATTTAGATCAAATACTGATTTAGCTAATATTATTGTTCAGAATATAGAGAGGATTGTAAATAGGTTAGTGGAAAATCTTGGTCAAGATCTGAAGATAAAGATAATGAACTTCTGTGGAACACATGAATGGACAGTAACACATTTTGGTTTAAGAAGTTTAGTTCCGCAAAATATAGAATTAATAGCAGGTCCTGGATGCCCAGTGTGTGTAACGCCTTCTTACTATATTGAGGAAGTATTGAGGTTAGCTCTCGATGGAGTTGTTGTATATACGTATGGTGATACTTATAGACTTAGAACAATTAAACCTGTTAAAGGTGTTAGATCTTTAAGTGAAGCTAGAAGCTTAGGAGCAGATGTCAAAGTTGTTACAGGGTTAGTTGAAGCTATTGCAGACTCTAAGAAGCATGGAAAAGACTCTATTTTCATAGGCATAGGTTTTGAAACAATAGCTTCAGGTTATGCTAAAGCTATACTATCTAATGCTATTCCTAATAACCTTAAGTTGATGAGTTTAGTTAAACTTACACCTCCGGCTATGAGGTATACCCTTGATATACATAGACAAGAGCTACCTGTTAAAGGTGTTATAGCTCCTGGTCATGTATCTACAATAGTTGGGGCTAAAGCATGGCAACAAATTTCAGAAGAATTCAAAATACCTATAGTAATATCTGGGTTCGAGCCAATTGACGTTATGATCTCAATATTAAAGATACTTAAACAGCTATCTGAAGGTATATATGGTACAGTAATTGAGTATAAGAGAGCTGTTACATGGAATGGAGATGAAGTTGCACAGAAAATGATTAATGAGATTTTTGATGTTGTTGATGATGCGTGGAGAGGGATAGGCTTTATACCTAAGAGTGGTTTGAGGTTGAAACAAAAGTTTAAATCATTCGATGCTTTTGAAGAGTTCAAAATCAAGGAATTAGAGAAGAGCGATTGGATCTACGATCTTTCTCCAGGATGTAGATGTGCAGATATAATTCTAGGAAAAGCTTTACCAACTAATTGTCCTCTATTCATGAAGGTATGTACACCTTCAACACCTGTAGGACCATGTATGGTCTCTATCGAAGGTACATGTTCTATATGGGCTAAGCATGGAGGAAAGATCGCTATTGAAATAGCTAAGGATCTCAGTATAAACATAGGTTGAATTTTTATTCTGTCTATATCTAAAAATTTTTAAGATAGCGAATAAAGCAAAGACTTGGTAAAACTATGTGTTGGGGAACACCAGCTGTTGTAGTTGATATTGATGAAAATGGTATGGTTGCTAAAGTAGATTTTGGAGACGGTATTGAGCGAGAAGTTTTTATAGGAATTTCAAATGAAAAGATTTCGAAAGGCGATATAGTAATAGTTCATGCAGGAGTCATTATATCTAAATACACTTATGAAGGTTTTTTAGAGCATATCGAACTTCTGAGAGAAATTCTGGGTGAAGATTCTAAGCAACTCGTAAATATGTATAATGCTCTTTTATCTATTGCAAAACTTATTAAAGGTAATCAAAATGGATAAAAGTCTGAGGATATCTTTAGCTCATGGTTCTGGAGGCATTGAAATGCATGAAATTATCGAGAAGTTAATTGTATCAAAAGTTCCGATGAATTTGAGGAATACCTTGAATGGTGTAGGACTTGATGCCCTTGACGATGGAGCCTCTATTCCTCTTCCGAATGGAAAACACATTGTCATTTCTATAGATGCTTATACTGTTAACCCACCTTTTTTCCCTGGAGGCAACATAGGAATTTTAGCTGCTTGTGGTTCAATAAATGATGTGCTGATGATGGGGGGAAGACCTTTAGCTATGCTAGACTCTATAGTTGTTGAGGAAGGTTTTCCAATAGAAGACCTAGATATCATAATCAACTCCTTTATAGATGTTTTAAAAAATGAAAAAGTTGCTTTGATAGGAGGAGATTTCAAGGTTATGCCAAAAGGACATGTAGATAAAATTGTTATTACAACTACAGCTATAGGTATCGCTGATAAAGTTATAGTCGATTACCCACAACCAGGAGATAAAATAATTGTAAGTGATTATGTTGGGGATCATGGAGCTGTTGTAATGCTTCTACAGATGGGTTTAGAGGAAAAAGTTGAAGAGTTTAGCAAAGGTCTTCTGAAGAGCGATGTAAAAACTTTGACTAAGTTGATAGTACCTCTTATAGAGAGATACGGTGTTTACATACATGGGGCGAGAGATCCTACAAGAGGAGGGCTTGCAGGAGTTTTAAATGAATGGTCTTCGAGCACAGGTACAATAATTATTGTTGATGAGGAATCGATTCCTATAAGATCATCTGTAAAGAGGTATTCAGAAATGTTGGGGATAGATCCTCTATACCTTGCTAGCGAAGGTGTAGCAGTTCTATCTGTTGATAACTCTGTTGCTGAAGAAGTTGTAAAGTTCATTAGGAGTTTAGGATTTGAAAATACGAGGATAATTGGTGAAGTTAGGCAGAGTGAAAAATATAAAGGTATTGTACTAGGTAGAACAAGTGTTGGTGGTTATAGGATAATAGATCCTCCTAGAGGAGAACTTGTTCCAAGGATATGCTAAATTTTAAATAGTTAAAAATATTTCTAGCTTTATGTGTTCAAAGCGTGAGAAATATCTTCGATAAGATCTTCAACATTTTCTAAACCTACAGCTAACCTAAGTAGGTTCTCTGTTATACCGAGTTTGACTCTATCCTCTGGATCTATAAACATAGCAGCTGATTTTATTGGGATAATAATCATAGACTCTGTACCTCCTAAGCTTGGGCATCTCTTAATGATCCTCAATTTTTTTACGAAATTTACAACATCTTGATAAGATCCTTTGATCTTAAAGCTTACAACTCCTCCAAAAAGCGGTTTTTCAAATAATCTTTTAGCAATTTCGTGATACTTGTTTTCTTTAAGACCTGGATATAGAACTTCTTCAACCTTCGGGTGATCAGCTAAATACTCTGCTATAGTTTTAGCATTGCTACTATGTTTCTCAAACCTAAGCTCAAGAGTTTTTAAACCTCTTAAAATTAAATACGATTCAAAAGGTTGTAGAATTCCACCTAACATTCTTCTCCAATCCCAAAGAGTCTTGATATAAAATAGAGGTCCTGCAACAACACCTCCAACCGCATCGTTATGTCCACTAATATACTTAGTCATACTATGAATAACAAGTTTTGCACAGTATTTCATAGGTTTAATTATGACAGGTGTAGTAAAAGTATTATCAATAACTATCATAGATTTCTCAAGGTCTAAATGCTGAGCTAGATACATTAAATCTATTACCTTATTCGTCGGGTTGGTCATAACCTCTAGAAACACCATAGATGTACTTCTATCAAAAGCTTCGGTTATAGCTTCTGCTGAAGGCCATACCTTTACTATCTTTATATTTAACTTAGATGCTAATCTATTTAATAATGCTAATGTTGTACTGTATAACTCCATAGGTACGATAATTTTAGATCCAGGTTCTAATCTCCATAGAAATACTGTCGATATAGCAGCCATTCCACTGTTAAAAGCTAAAGCATCTTCTGTTTCCTCAAGCTTAGCTAAGACACGTTCTAGAGATCTTGTTGTAGGATTTTCCTCTCTTCCATACTTAATCTCTGTACCTCTATCTGAAAACAAAGCTTCTCCTATCTCAAAATCTATGTATTCGTATACAACACTCGTATATATAGGTGGTATATGAGCACCATAACAATCTTTATGATCATGTCCATGAATAGCTTTGGTTGAGAAACCGGCCAAAGCTTTACACCTTTTAGAATTCCGTAAGAGAAAACTTAAATAATTATATCGACAACAATTTTAGTTAACATTACGAATACAAACTTAATTACCCCAACCCCTAAGAGGGTAGGGTAACAAGCTAGAGATACAACCCGGGGCTAAATTCCCAAAGAAGTGAGATGTAGTTCTAACCTCACCTGCAGGAAACCTTGCCTTTAGAGCAGGAAGGGGATCAGCAGCATAGTTATAGAAAATATTAAAATATATTAAGGTGTGGTTCTCTGCTTTTTTGGGGGTTTTATATGGATATATGGGCTTTATTGGAATTGTTTTTAGTGTTTTTGAAAATAGGTGTTGTTATGTTTGGTGGAGGATATGCTATGATACCTATTCTTAGATATGAAGTTGTTGTACGTAGACAGTGGGTAACAGAGCAAGAATTCATAGATCTTATAGCTATTGCTGAGTCTACCCCTGGTCCAATAGCTCTTAATTCAGCAACTTATATAGGTTATAAAGTTGGGGGAGTTGCAGGTGCTACGTTAGCAACACTAGGAATAGTTATTCCTAGTTTCACTATAATTCTAGCTATAGCGATAGGTCTATCGAAATACTATACTCACAGAATAGTTAGGGGGATATTAAATGGTATTCGTGCAGCTGTTGTAGGATTGATATTCTCTGCTGTTATAACCGTTGTAAGAGGTGTTTTAAAAGGATTACCAATACTCCCTATGGGTATTACTATAGCTATAGCGGTAGCTATTTTCATAAGTGTTGCTGTACTTGATTTAGACCCGGTAGTACTAATAGGTTTATCAGCGTTAATAGGTTTAATCCTTACTTTTTTAGGTATCTGGTAAAACAATTCAATGGAATTTACATCACTAAAAACATTATTTACTTTTTAATAATGTGTAATAAAATCATTAACAAATTTAAACATAGTTACGATAGAGCATTTCTTTAGGTGTAGTTCGCTTTGTTCCCAGGCAGAAAAATAGCTATAGGATCTGACGATCTGTATCCTGTTGCTGATTTTGTTGTAGAATATCTGAAAAGTAAAGGATTCGATGTTACCCTTGTAGGGTCATTAAAAACTAGACAACCAGAGCCTTGGCCTCTTGTAGGTTATGAAGTTGGTAAACTCGTTGCTTCTGGTGAAGTTGATTGGGGTATAGCTATATGTTATACAGGTACAGGCGTCTCTATAGCAGCTAATAAAATTAAAGGTGTTAGAGCAGCTCTATGTGTTGATGCTGAAACAGCTAGAGGGGCAAGGCTTTGGAATGATGCAAATGTTTTAGTCTTAAGTGGGAGATTAGCAACAACTTATTTAGCAAAAGAAATTTTAGATGCATGGGTATCTACAATATCTATAGATGAAAGCGAACGTAAGAACATCGAGTTGTTGAAGATAATAGATGGTGGGGAGAGGTAGAGATTGCTATGTATAGATATATATACGCTGATATAAATACAGCTAGAAAAAAGTTAACACCTAAAGCTGTTTACGTTTGGCTACCTGTTCAAATACTTCGCTTTACTGAATGTAGACCGAAAGAACTTTATATAGTTGACTGCTATTTTAGGAGTGTAATAGATAATCCATACATGTCTATACTATTGTTGAGAAAGATACCTAGGCCAAAAGATATAAAGTATAATGATACCCCACCATTCGAAGCTAAGAAAATTGATTGTGAATGTAGAGATGTAGTTGGAGATTTAAAAGAAGTTGTAGATGATATAAACACTAAGGTTTTTAACAAGTTGTTTGAATTACTAGACTATATAACAGAGTATAAAGATGTAGAATTTTCATCAAGGTTCTTCTTAAGAACTAGGAGATACGTTATTAGAGCTGAACAAGTAAGAGAATTGGATAGAAGGTTGGCAATGAAAATTACCGAGAAGCTTATGAATAGACTATGTCTCTACGATTCGAAAGAAAGATTAAAACAATTTACACCCATAGCTATTGAGAAATTCTATACATTGGTCTACCTAGACCCTGTATTAAGGGAATCAGGAATGTTGATAGGTAAACATCTTGTTGAGGTGAAGACCTATCTAAAGATAATAAAGAAATTGAATCTTGGAAATACATTCTCTCTAGAATTTGTAGAACCTACATCAAGTGAACATATAATTCCAAGCAAAAAGCAACTTCCTAAGTAAACTGCTTATCTAATATCTGTATAGCTTCGAGAATATCAGAAAGGCTTTGTGTTATAAAGATTCCCATAGTTGGTATAGCCATTTTCTTTGTAATCCCAGTTCTATCTATAAACATTACTTTCATACCTGACGAAAGAGCTCCTCCAACATCCTCTACAATGCCATCTCCTACATGTAAAGTATTCCAAGGTTTTGCATTTAATCTTCTACAAAACTCTAAGAAGATTCTTTTATCAGGTTTAAATACACCGAATTCGTCTGAGTATACTTGTGTTCTAAAGTAAGTATTAAGTTCTAGTTTTTCGAGGAGTTCACGTGTATATATGCTCTCCCAGAAAACTGTGTTACCTATTATACCCATCTTAAGATTGATTGAATTTAGTAATTCTAGAGTTGGTTTTACATCTTCGTATAGGATAAGGTTTATATCAACAGCATTAAAAGTTATATCAATCAATGACGCTAGTTCATCAACATCGATACTTAGTTCACTGGCTAGCAGTACCCTCGACCTCGCGGGGAAACTTGTAACTTCATGACTTTCGGTTATATAGAGCCTCAGTTCTCTAGCTCTTCTGTAAACCTTATGAATTAATTTCTCAACTTCTATTGGGTCTAAGTTCTTTAAAACTGCAATAGCTTTAGCGAGTCTACGGAAAACTATATCTATTCTTAGTAGCGTATTCCAAACATCAAAGCTTACGGCTGTTATCATCTACCATTACCTGTATCTTCATGTTTAATATATTTTAAGACTGTGTTTAGTCTATGTATAAGTCTTCTCCTCGATTCCATATCTATTAGGAACTTCTTCCAATCGTCAATAACTTTCCTATAGATATCGAGTTTTCTTCTAAACCCAGGGAGAACTGCATCAGGATAACTAAGAGATGATAGACTAGTGTATAGGTTTTCTGCTATTTCGAGAAGTTTATAAGCTTCTTCGAACATATCTTTTCGAACTAAGTCTAATGAAAGCCTTTTTAATTCTCCTATGACCTCGATCAAGCCATGTAAATAGGGGATAGGGTGGATGTTTAATTCCTCTATTTGTAGAACTCTGTGTTTTTGTGTTATATAGTAAAGTTGTATAGCTTCGATGTATTCTCCTGCTATTGAATAGAAGTTATTTGAGTATTGCAACTCCGGAAAGTTTTTAATTATTTCGGATAGCTCTTGAAATTTGTGATTAAGATCTCCTACTAGTTTTTCTACATCTTCTCTTAATATGATTTTACTAATAATAGTTCGGCAAAGGTTAAGTATATCTCTGCTACGCTTAATCATATCTTCTCTAATAACTTCAAGATTATCGAAGTACTCTTTTGCTTTTCTTAATTCTAGAGCTAGACTCAATTTTGATGCACCAGATACTAGATAATTAATTATAGTATACAACCAGGATGTAGCTTCATAAAAAAGTTTGATAAAATCAGTTTAGGGAGCTTCATCAACATTCAGACGCTCGACAGCTCCTCATCTATGTAGACTAGTCTTTGTCTACGGGTTTATATATTTAGCTAGTGTTGGTATCCAGTTTTGTAATTCTTATAATTTCTTCTGCGGCTTCTCTTGAAATCCCTTTGTCACCTAGAATTGTATATCTTTCTGGTCTAATAGTATGTGCAATGGTTAACGCCTCTACGAGTTGTTCAACTTTTATACCGAGTTCCTTAGCTGTTGTAGGTGCTCCAATAGCTTTGAGCACATATTTCAGTTTTTTCCAATTTTTGCCATGGAGGTAGAGAGCGATTATTGTTCCGATACCTACTTCTTCTCCGTGAAGAGCTGGATAGTTTGCGACAATATCTATTGCATGTGCTATTAGATGTTCAGATCCGCTTGCAGGTCTTGTTGAACCGGCTATTGCCATAGCTATGCCACTACTTATCAAAGCTTCGACAAGTATTCTAACAGCTTCGATAGGTGTTTTTTTCTCTGCGAATAACTCGTAGTTCTTTAGTATATGTTTTGCTGATAGAATGGATAGAGAAGCTGCATAATCTCCGTAGTATTCGCCTCTAAGTTTGTGTGCCAGTCTCCAATCTAAAACAGATGTAAGTTTTCCTAGAAGATCTGCGCAACCAGCTATTATATGTCTTCTCGGAGCTTTAGCTATGATATCTACATCTGCTATAACTAGTACTGGAGTTGAGGCTTTCATTGATACAGGTTTACCCATATCTCTTATTGATGCAAATGGTGATGCTATTCCATCGTGTGAAGGTGCTGTTGGTACACTAACAAAGTAGCTATTGTTTAAATAGGCAACATATTTAGCTATATCAATGGCTTTTCCCCCACCAACTCCTATAAGAACTTCTGCTTTAACTTCTCTAGCTATGCCTAATACCTTCTCTACTTCTGCTTTATCAGCTCTTGTAACCTGTACACTCCAGCTTTCTATCGACGAATCTTTAAGAGAATCGATAACTGTTTTAGCATAAATAATAGTTGAGGAACTACCTGATACGACTAAGGAGTTCAATGCTATATTTAGATTTTTTAACTCTAAACTAATCGCGTTTATAATACTTGATCCTATGACTATCTTCTTAGGTAGTTCAATCCTGTGAATATTTTGCATACACATTACACAATACTAAGAGTACTTCATGGAGATTTATTAAGCTTGCTTAGACAACATCTTTTACAGCACAGTAGTTCTGAGGAAAACAAATATGGAAAATGAATTCATATTTAACGATGCAGATCAAAATATGTTCAAAGTAGCTATGAAGATCTATACTGAAAAACTAGAGAAAGCTCTTAAAGGAACAACAACAGTGGGAATGAAATTGAAGGATTTCGTAGTATTAGCAGCTGATAAAAAAGCTACAGCAGGTATATATGTGGCTCATAAGAATGTGAAGAAGATAGCCAAGATAAATGATAGATGTGCTTTAACTATAGCTGGTCTTGTAGCTGATGCACAAACCCTTGCTGACTATATAAAGATTCAATCTCATTACTATGAGTTACTTAATAAAAAGCCTATGAGCATAAGGAGTATGGCTTCGTTACTAGGGCTCATCCTTAATGAGTACAAGTATTTTCCATTTATAGTACAATTACTGTTAGGTGGATATGATGTCTACGAAGGTCCTAAACTGTTCGCTATAGAGTTATATGGAGATGTTACTGAGGAGAAGTATGCTGCAACAGGTTCAGGATCTCCACTAGCTATAAGTGTGTTAGAATCTTCATACTCAGAGGATCTTGATGGTGATTCAGCTGTTAAATTAGCTGTAAAAGCTGTTAGTGCCGCCATATCGAGAGATGTTTTCAGCGGTGGGGTAGGGGTAGATGTTGTTATAATAGGTAGAGACTTTTATAGAGAGTATACTTTTAAAGGAGAACAGATAAAGGAGTTTATCGGTAGATCTCTTCTATGAGTTTCAACATAGATTTAGCTTACATAAGATCTGTAATACTTAAATCAATTCCACCAACAGCTCAAGTAACTAGGCTAGAATTTGAAGGATCTGAGATAGCTGTCTATGTAAAGAATCCAGAGTTCTTGTTAAACCAAGGAAGTATAGTTCCACAAATAGCTAAAACCGTTAAGAAAAGGATAGTGATAAGGACTGACCCATCTATTAGGAGAAGTCCTCAAGAAACAGAGAACTATATTAGAAGTATAGCTCCTTCAGAAGCTAAGATAGAAAGTATACAATTTGATCATGTACTAGGAGAAGTGATTGTGAAAGCTAAGAGACCCCATCTATTAGAAGAGAAATCAAATCAAATACTTGTATACACAGGTTGGAGACCTAGAATACTCCAAGCACCGCCGATGATGTCTAGAGTATTTGAAGAAGTTATGATAGGCTACCTAGCCCAAAGCGAATATAGGTTAAAGTTCCTAAGGGAACTCGGCGAGGTAATACATAGAGATGTTATGCTGGCTAAAAATGGTAATAACTATGTAAGAATAACATTCTTAGGTGGAGCTCAAGAAGTGGGTAGATCTGCAATTCTCCTAGAGACAGCTGAATCAACTATACTATTAGACTTCGGCATGAACCCGGGGAGAGGGGTTAATCCAAATAGTTTCCCGAGAATAGATTTATTGAAAATAGATCCAGAGGCTATCGATGCAGTAATAGTTACACATGCCCATCTAGATCATGCAGGTTTTGTACCATATCTATTTAAGTATGGGTTTAGAGGAGCTATATATACAACAGAAGCTACAAGAGATCTCATGGTTTTGCTACTGAAGGATTACTTAGAGGTTACTGAGAGGGAAGGTACAGAACCTGCTTTTACTTTAAAAGATGTAGAGAAAATGTTGTTACATACAGTGCCTTTGAAGTACGAAGTTGTAACAGATATAGCACCAGACATAAGGTTAACATTGTATAATGCAGGTCATATACTTGGATCATCAATAGCTCATCTACATATAGGCAACGGTTTCTACAACATTGTATATACAGGTGATTTTAAGTTTGGGAGAACTAGGCTCCTCGATAGAGCAGACTATAAGTTTCCTAGAGTTGATGCAATAATAATGGAATCTACTTATGGAACGACAGAACAGCCTAAGAGAGAAGAAGCTGAAGAAATGCTGTTGAAGATAATAAACGATACTTATCAAAATAAAGGAAAAGTATTAATACCTACTCTAAGCATTGGGAGAGCTCAAGAGATAATGCTAATTATAGCAGATGCTATGAAACAGAACAAAATACCTAAGATACCGGTCTATATAGAGGGTATGGTTCTAGAGGCAACAGCTATACATACAGCATATCCAGATCTGCTTGCTAAAGATCTTGGGAAAAGAATTAAAGACGGAGAAAATCCATTTCTATACGAAACATTTGTTAAGTTAGAAGGGAGAGAACCTAGAACAGAAATAGTTGAAAGTTCTGAACCCGCTATAATAATCGCCACATCGGGAATGCTAACAGGAGGACCTGCTGTAGAATACTTTAAGCTTATGGCCTCTAATCCCAATAACAGCCTTGTATTCGTAAGTTACCAAGTTGAAGGAACCCTTGGTAGAAGGATTAAAGATGGTGCTAGAGAAGTTGCTTTTGTTAATGAGAAAGGGAAAGTAGAGATAATAAGGGTTAAAATGCAAGTACATTCAATCGAAGGATTCTCAGGGCATTCCGATAGGAGACAACTACTTGAATACCTAAGACATGTAGAACCTAAACCTGTTCTAGTGTTCCTAGTTCATGGAGAGAAAAACGTGGTTCAGTCATTTGCAAACGATATCAATAAACTAAAACAAAAACTAAACCTAGGAGATGCAGAGGTAAGGATTCCAAGCATACTGGATTCCTATACTTTAGCCTATAATATGTAGATCTATTAATAAACAATTTTACACCAATCTCTACAAATTCTCGATTTAATAGATGTTGAAGAATAGTCCCCAATTCTTGAATCCATTTTTAGAACTTTTACATTGTGTAATCCTCGTACTCTAAGCTCGTTAACAATATAATCGGAGGAGATTTGATCATACCCCAAAGCTATAATTGACGGTTTTATGTTGACTATAGATTCAAATATATCTTTTTCTGAACCGAGAAAAGCTCTGTATACATACTTAATAGATTCAACAATTTTAAGTCGTTCAGCTTCATTGAATACAGGATCGTACCCTTTAAAATATCTGTAGTTAGTATCTCTAGATACTACAACGAATAGCTTACTTCCTAAAGATGAAGCCCACTTAAGAAACTCTATATGCCCTGGATGAATAATATCGAATGATCCAGCAGCAAAAACGGTATTTTCTTGAGCTTTTTCCCACTGTATTTCTATAGCATTAAGGTTTCTTAAAGCATCTAAAAGTCCTTCTGCATAGGATATCGTTACTAATCCTGTTATACAGTCTCCTTTCTCTAAATAGTATTGGGAGTCTTTGAGGTAATCTACTGCTAACGATACTACCCTAGATACAGACGAGTCTACGATTTTCAATGTTTTAATACTACTCTTAAAATTTAAAATATACTTTGATAATCGTTCACAAGGGTCTTTATCCATGAATTACCTCCTAATATGCTAGCCTTCTTTCTCGTATTTCTCTACATATATAATAGTCTTGTAATCGCTTATATACCTGTAAAGCTCTTCAGCTACAAGAGCTTTAACAAGCTGTAAGTCTCTATCGAGGTACAATTCTTTAGGAATCTCAATTGTTATAGACTTCTTATCTAGATCAACAGCTACATTAAATCTATCCAATGGTATCCTTCTATACCTTCTATGCAATAGCCATTTAATTTTTTCAGCAACATTGTCTATTATCTTAATAACCTTATACCTACATATTAATGTTTTACCTGCTAAAGGATGATTAAAATCTATTAATACACGTCCACCGGAAACAGCTTTAACAGTACCTACCTGACCATCTACTTCAATGGTTTTGCCAACTTCTGGAATCACGTTCTTCTGAATTAATGTTCTAAGACTATAAATTTTTACTTTCGATGGATCGCGTTGACCATAAGCTTTTTCAGGTGCAATCTCAATTTCGTATTCTTTATTTAGTTCTGCAAAGTTCTCTATATGCTCTTCTAATCCTTGAATTATCCTGTTCTCTCCTACTATCACAAGTAGAGGTTCGTATACTCTATCTGATTCATATTTATTCTCCTTCTTGGCTAGGTCCTCCATAGTTGTATCTACAAGTTCCTTTGTATCTTTAACTCTTAGCTCGTAATCTATTAACACAAAGTTATTTTTGGGTATAGGCAAGTTTAGCCCCCATTCACGTTTTGCGAGTTTTCTGCAGACTCTAATTATAAGGTTAGCGTATATATTTTTGAAGAATTTTAACTTGAGAATAGAATTTTTGTCTTCGTCTAAGGTTGTTTACTGCTTATTATTATTAAAACGATACTATAGAAGACTTTGGTGCAGGTTTGAAGATTAATTAAAATTGAGGGATTATATGTTGAGGGAATTTGAGGTAAAAATACCTCTTGATAACCTAGAGCATGTAGAAAATAAGTTGAGAAAATTAGGAGCTATATTAATAGGTTATAGAGAAGAACACGATTACTATATAGATACAAGACCTTGTATAGACATTGTATCAACTGATAGTGCACTTAGGATCCGGGTATCTAGAGATCCCCAAAGTGGTAATGTATATGGTGAACTAACTTTTAAAGGTCCGAGAGAAAATCATGGCTTTGCCAAGGTGAGGAAAGAGATGTCTGTTGAGGTTAATGATCCACTTAAAATGCTCGAGATATTCAAAGCCCTTGGTTTTAATGTGTTTATCATTGTTTCAAAGAAAAGAAAAGTTTATCAGTACAATGAATACAAAGTGTATCTCGATGATGTCGAAGGGCTTGGGAAATTTGTTGAGATAGAATATATGTATGAAGGTGATCGTGGGTGGGGATCAGATATAGATCAATATATCCTAGAGATAGTGGATATTCTTGGTCTTCCTAAGATATTTATTAAGGAATCGTACTTAGAGTTGATGATGAAAAGCAAAGGTGAAAATCGTGGTTGTTAGAGGTATTTATCCAGGTAGATTTCAACCTCCTCATTTAGGGCATCTTTACACAATTAAATGGGCCCTTGAAAAAGTTGATGAGCTGATAATTGTTGTAGGAACTGCTCAAGAAAGCCATACTTTGTCGAATCCATTTACAGCTGGCGAAAGAATATTGATGATTAAAGAAGGTTTAAAAGATGTTGGTGTAGACCTTGGCAATATTTACATAATACCTGTAGCAGATATATACATGAATGCTGTTTGGGTTCAATACGTAGCAATGCTTGTTCCACCTTTTAAATATGCTGTATCTAGAAATCCATTAGTTGTTAGGTTATTTAAAGAGGCTGGTTATGAAGTTCTTGTACCACCTCCTTATAATAGAGAGTTGTATAGTTCGACAAAGATTAGAAGGTTAATGCTTCAAGGTAACGATGAATGGAGAAAACTTGTATCCCCTTCGATAGCTAGGATCATAGACTCTATAGATGGTGTTAAAAGACTTATAGAAATTGCGGGGAGAGATTGATGATTGTTGTTGATGGGAGTATAGGTGAAGGTGGTGGGCAAATACTTAGATATACGTTAGCGCTTTCAGCTTTGCTACGAAAACCTGTTAAAATAGTGAACATCAGAGCTAAGAGGAGGAACCCTGGTCTGCAACCTCAGCATCTCGCATCTGTAAAAGCTGTTTCAATTTTAGCTGATGCTGAAGTAGAGGGAGCTTACAAAGGTTCTATGGAGCTTATTTTTAAGCCTAGAGCTTTAAGAGGTGGGGAATATTTATTTGATGTTGGTACAGCAGGTAGTGTATCGTTAGTTCTTCAATCTTTATTACCAATACTTCCTTTTCTAGATAGGAAAACGAGGATAGAGATTAGGGGAGGTACCGATGTTCCAATGAGCCCTCCTATAGACTATATTAGATATGTTTTAGTTCCATTGGTTAAAAAGATAGGTGTTGATATGGATGTAGAAATTATTAGAAGGGGTCACTACCCAAGAGGAGGTGGTATTATTAGAGTTACTGTAAATCCAACAGTTAGGTTGGAAGCGATAGAGCTTATTGAGAGAGAGGATATAGAGTTTATTGGTGGTAGATCTCATTGTGTTAAACTTCCTAGTCATGTGGCTGAAAGACAAGCTAAGTCAGCTAAGAATTATCTCATTTCAAAAGGAATTGACAAACCTATAAATATAGAAATAGAGTATTACGAATTTAGCAAAGATCCTCATCTAGGTCCTGGGAGTGGTATAGTTCTATATGCAAAAACGCTCAACAGTGTTTTAGGGGGAGACTCTCTAGGGGAGAAAGGGAAACCAGCTGAAGTTGTTGGAAGAGAAGCTGCTGAAAAACTATTCAACGAGTTAAGCAGTGGTGCTGCAGTAGATAGACATGCAGGAGATATGCTAATACCATTGCTAGCTCTAGCTAAGGGGATATCAAAAATATCAGTACCAGAGATAACACTTCATGCACAAACAGCTTTAGAAATCATAAAGATTCTGATGAATGTAGAAGCTGATGTTAAAAGTTCTAATAGAGGTTTTATTATTCAAGTGAAAGGAATAGATTTTGAGATTTAGCTTAAATGTGTAGACTAACTTAATTAACTGTTCTACTAGCTTTTGTTGTAGAGCATTGAGAATCTATTACTTTATATAACTATTTAATACGCACTCTGTTATATTTCTTATTTTGCCAAAAATATCTCCTCATACGGCTTGATGCACCAAAACCACATGCAGCACAATAACCTTTTGAAACATTAAACGAGTTTCTCCCACATCTTCTACACTTAATATGAGTAACATTCTTATTCTTTTTACCCATTGAAGGAGTACCCTTCATATTATCACCCCTACATTGGCGATATCACTACAACATTCTCTCCTCTTATAAGCACTGTACCAAGTTTTCTCCAATTACCATCTTGTGCTTCTTCTTCTGCATCATCTAAAACTATATTTAAATGAAGATCATAGCTCTTAAGTTTTCCTCGAACGGTTTTACCTCCTCTCAACCTAATTAACACCATCTGCCCTAGCGATTCAGCTAAAACTTTATGCGCAGTATCTGGAGGTATTGCTTGATTGCTCAAAGCATTCTTCACCACACTTCAATCCATATGGTGCCGATTTATAAGTTTAACAGTAAGAGAGAACAAGTAGTAAAACCTATAAGTCCACATATAAAATACAGATATATGGGGCCGTAAAATAGCGGGGTAGGGCAGCCTGGTAGCCCGCGGGGCTCATAACCCCGAGGTCGGTGGTTCAAATCCACCCCCCGCTACCAACGGCCCCACCAACTATTTAGATACTTCTAAAACTATTCAACACTTCTACAGTACTCAGTAATTAACACCTTATATAACTATGTTAACGTATGTTGATAAGGACTATATAAGCCAAGAACTATGAGTACTTTATTATATATTAATTTTAGTTACGGAAAATAAAGCTTAGTAGTAATGCTGTAACAGAGTATTATATAACCAAAAATCTTATCATTAATAGTGAGGATGGAGAGAAAAATTTATAAATCTGTTATAATTATGTTTTTGGTAATGTAAGTATCTGCTAGATCCAAACCCCCGCGACCTCACATCTCTCTAAGATCCCTAATGGGAAATGAAAATGAGGAGGGGTCAGTTAAGCGGGGGACAAGACTTATTAAACATAGGTATTTCTAGGAAAATATAGAGAAGAAAATTCGTGTATGTATTGCTAAGTTAAATAATGGTGTATTGGGGCCGCGGCCGGGATTTGAACCCGGGACCTCGGGATCTCTGCGCTTCTTGGCCCCACAGTCCCGCGCTCTTACCAGGCTGAGCTACCGCGGCCACCATATCTTCAAGATAACGTTTTATGTTTACACGGTTAAAAATATTTTATTGTTAATTGTATGTACTTAGTTTATCTTCATATATCTATATGTTCGTATTTCATGGTTTCGAGGTTTATTATAGCTATTGTTTGTTTTCCTGTGAGATATCCACAGACTTCTCCAGGATTTAGAACAAGTGTTCTTCCTAGATAATATGCTGTTGCCTCATGGGTATGACCATAGAGAACAATGTCGTAGAAACCTGTCATAGCTACTGCATCTACATAGCTTTTCGTTTGTTCTTTTGATCCAAATCCATGTGTTAAAAACAACTTCTTTCCATCAATGTTAATAGTATACATAAATTGTTTGAGTGTAGCACCTCCTTTTACTGCTAGTTCCTTGAGTTGTAGGATATCCCCATCGTTATTCCCAGTGATTATCATTATCTTCACAGGGAACTCAAGTATTTTTGCTAAAGCAAAAGGGGATATAATATCGCCTAGATGTATAAGAACATCAAGATCTCTATCTCTAAAAATTTTTAAAGCTTTATCTATTGCTACTAAATTATCGTGGGTATCACTCATAATACCTATAATCATATCTCAGATCGCCATGTATTAACGTATCTCTTGAAAAACTAAAGTTCTAATCACAGTTATAAAACAATTATAAACCTATTATGGTTTTAAATCAATATTGTATTAGGGATTCAATGATATACTAAAACAACTTATTTATATGGAGTATAATTCAAAACTATATTATTCTTCACTTCGTTAACATACTTTTTAATATAGGGTAGTCTCTTTTTTGCTAATGTAATTAGTCTTCTTATATGGACAATACTCATCGATGTTAATCTACAGAGCTCAGAGATATCAATAGGATTGTTATCAATGAAGTTTTTGATTATAATAGCAAGAGCTATTTTACCTCTAGGTGTTCGGGATGAGAGTACAGGATCTCTGTTGACAATATATTCGAGAATTTGGTTAACTACAGGATCTTTTAAAGCTGTGTTTAATACCTTATCTTCATCTTTGTGGTGGTAAACTCTTTCATGAGATTTTATATGGGTTTCTTTTCTGAGTGCAGCATCAATATCTATAACAACGTTTTTACGAGCTTTTTTTGCATATTTTTCATATACTAATATCTCAAAGTTCATTCTCGTATAGATTTTCAATCTTGTTTTAATTTTCTTTTTCTCAATACCTTTTCTAATACTAGGAAGACCTTCAAACCTATTGAAATTTTCAGAATCTATTAATCTTTCTTCAAAGAACTCAAGGAATATTGTATCTATTACCGATCCACACAATGTGCATACGATATACCCGTGAATATAGTCATAAATTATTTCTTGAGAGCCACAGTAAGGGCATGTCATGTAATTCACCGTAGCTAAGAAAAGATATCGAAGTTTATAGAATCCGAAGTAAGCCTCAATTCATACACTGAGACACAGATGACCGAATCTATTTATTAAATTAAAGATTCTTAATAGAGAATTTAATCAGTACTCATAAGCTTCATCATTTTATCAGGTTAAAGCTCTTCATCACAATAGCTTCATTGTTATCTGTGACCAGGTTCTCAATAACTATCTATACTTATAAACCTAATTCTTAAACAAATCTATATCAGTACCACGGGATAGCCTATGAGTGTATATCAAGGAAGTGATTTCAAGAAGATTACAGGTGGTAGAAGGAGGCCTCATAGAGGTAAACGTAAATACGAGTTAGGTAGCTATCCATCTGAAACAAAAGTTTCAACTAAAGATGAAAGAGAAATAGAGAGAACTTACGGTGGAAATCTAAAGGTAAGATTAAAGTATGTTGCTTATGCAAATGTTTATGATCCTAATACACATACATGTAAAAAAGCAAGGATACTAAGTGTATTAGAGGTGCCAGCTAACAAAGACTATCCTAGAAGAGGGATAGTAGTTAAAGGTGCTATAATTCAAACTGAAATAGGGAAGGCATTGGTAACATCAAGACCTGGCCAAGAAGGGGTAGTAAACGCTGTGCTATTGAAAAGCTAGCAAATTATATAGAATAGAGATGCGATTCACATATGCCTAGAAGCATAATTTTATGGCTAGCTTATTTCGATTGTTCACTTAAAAGGAGATTAGGCCGTAGAGTATCATTAGATATATGTGTAAACAATCCAAAACCCGAAGAATTTCTTGAAGTTTGCAAAAAACTTGGATTAGAATGCGAATATATAGATAAACGCTATCCAAAGACATGGTACAAACCCTTAGGATCTCTACTAATTAAAAATACTGAGTTTAACAAATCAAAGTTAATGAATATAGTTGCTAAAGAGGTTAAAAATCTGAAACAAAAATAACAATAGATTGATAAATAAGTTCAGTAATATGTATTATCTACAAAACCCTGTAAAAATCTTAATGAATAAAACTATGTATACAATGGATTATTTTTTACATATTCGTAGCAGATAGCAGTTGACTTAACAACTTAAATCTTGTAAAAAAGCTTAAGAATATTTAAGGTGTTACCATTTGAAATCTTTTGGTTTACTAGGATCTGTTTATACTATAACGAGGAATAAACTGATAATTGTGAAAATAGGGAAACCAGAAGCAATTCCTGCAATAGGCTCTAAGGTTTTAGATGCAAGCGGTATTGAAATAGGAAGAATAGTTGATATAATAGGCCCTGTTAATGATCCTTTTGCTGTAGTGAAACCCAATAGCTATTCTGTTCTCTCGACTATAAAACAATCAACTACTCTATTCTATAGAGTAGTTAAGCAGAAGAAGTATGTAAAGAAAGGTGGCAAAAAATGAGCAGTTGTACAGATATTGTTGTAGATCATGAGAGAGGAGTTGTTATTTGTGCTGAAACAGGTGAAGTTATAGAAGAGAACAATATAGTTATAGGTCCGGAGTGGAGAGCTTTTAATGCAGATGAATGGCAGAGAAGAGCTCACAGCGGTGCAATATCTCAAACAGTTCATGATGTAGGTTTAACAACAGATATAGGTATTAGAGATATCAGCACTACTCTCACTAGCCATAGAGAGTACATGAAGATGATTAAACTAAGACAACTAAATAGGAAGATGCGTGTAAATAAACAAGATAGAAAACTAGTTGAAGCTTTATCAAAATTAAACCATATATGTGCAATAATAAATGTCCCAGAACAAGTAAAAGAAACAGCAGCTATAATACTTAAGAAGATATTCTTCATGCTACAACCTAGGAAAGATGATCTCCTACCGATAGCATTGATATCTGTAGTACTTTCAGCTAGGAAACATGGAATACCTCTAAGGGTTAAACAAATTATAAATGAGTTTGGGGTAACAGAGGATAAGTACTGGAAGCTATTATCAGATATACATATGAAAGTAGACATCTCTGAGTTTAAATCTTATAACGATCCAAGATCTTTTCTATCATCAATAATAACAAATCTAAAGGTCTCTCAAAAAGTTCATATATTATCATCTAAAATAATAGATGTTCTCAAGAAAAACGGGCTTGCAGAAGGAAAAGACCCAGCAGGGATAGCTGCTGCAGTTGTCTATATAGCTACTACAGTATTAGATGAGAAGAAGACCCAGAAAGATGTTGCGAAAGCTGCAAATGTTACAGAGGTTACTGTAAGGAATAGGTATAGAGATATAGTTGATAAAATAACCATAACAGTATACATATAGCTAAGATTTACTTTCTTCACCATAGAGCACATATAGATCGTATAGTGTTACTCTTTCACCACGCTCAAGCCTACTCTTAACTTCATCTTTCTTCCGATTTAACAACGTTTTAGCTTTGATTTGTTCTCTTTCTGCTTTCAACCTATTTAACTCCTTTAGTATATCTCTGTATTCTTTAGACTTCGCGTTTATAGCTTGGAAAACCTCATTTAATTTACTCTTTAATTCATCTCTTCTCTGTTTCAATGCTTTGATAGAATTAATGACATCCTCTATATCCTTCTTTAACTTATTTCTAACATTTTTTAATTGAGTTATTCTATCTCTAATCTGATTAGCTAAATCCGATTTCTCTTTCATCTCTTTCTTCAATTTATCAATTTCTGCATTAAGTTCTTCATACTTCGTATACAGCTCAAAAGAGTTTCTCTGATATGTTGATATCTCTTTAAGTTTTCTCTCTAACTGTGAAATCTTCTCTATAATTTTTTTCTCTTCTTCTAAATCAAGGTTGGGTGTTGTAATCAACATCCACTCAAGTCTCTCAATCTCTTCCTTAATATCATCTATACTCCTACTAGTAGTTGCTGAAGCGATCTTCTTAAGCTCTAAGGATAGTTTTTTTGCTTCTGATATATGAATCCTAAGTTTTTCTCTTGATTGTGTTAGTTCGTTTTTCAATGAATTCAAAGAATTGTAAAGTTTACTAAGTTCTTCTCTAACATTCTTAAGTTCTTCTCTAAGTTTTCTAAAAGTAGATCTTTTGCTATCTAGTTCATTTCTAATATTTTGTAGTTCTGATCTAATGCTATCTCTATCAACTATAAGCTTTTGTAAATCTTCTCTAACTTGAGCTAATCTTAGTTGAAGCTCTTTCTCTAAGCTATCTATATCTGATTTCAGCTATGCTCACCACAGCTAAAGTACTTCGCTATACTCCTCAGTATAAAAATCTTCGCCGCCTGCTAAAATTCTTTGAATAACTGCGTAGAGATCGTCAATACCTTCTCCAGTTACTGATGACGTTAATACAACGTCTTGGACAAATTTAGGTATTAAATCTTCTAAACTACTCATAATGTCTAAATATAGATGAATCATCATCGAGTTTTCTCTTCTAACCTCTTCAAGAATACTCAAAGGTTCTTCAATCCAATGTTGAATTTTAACTAAACTTTGCTTAGACATTAAGTCGCTTTTAGTTACAACAAGAATTTGTGGTAGTCTATGTGCGAAAAGCGCCCCCATAGAGAGGATTAGTATAGATAGAAAAATAGATGGTTTGACAACTTGAATCGATTCTACTAGAAATAGAGATACTGCTTTGTTACTCCTCTTCAGGGAATTCATTATCATAGGCCCTGAAGCTCTAAAGGCAAAGACCTCCATTTGACCAGGTGTATCAACGATAACATAATTAGGTTTATACTCCTCTACCTCCTCAATAAGCTTCTCTATATACTCTATGGATAGATCTATAGCTGCTATAAGAGCACCGTTAGGACCTAGGTTATATCTTCGCATGACCTCTTCGACTGTTATATAATCTCTAATATCTATATCAGGTGTATAGGGTAACCACGAAACCGCAGGATCGAGATTAATAGTAATTGTATCTAGACCTTTTTGCTCAAGCCAATCTTTTAAAGCATTTGTTAAATAGCTTTTACCTGAACCTGCTGGACCTAAAATATAGATAAAATACATGGTGATGACCTCTTCTAGGGCTATACTATAGGTATACGTATAGGTATCTTAACAACTCTTTTCGCTATACATAAACTTTTACTCGAGGTAACAACCTTAGAGCCACAGTATTTACACCTACAATCGTTACCTATAGAGGTCTTCAACAGCTGGAACCCCTGTCTAACAACAACAGGATTTCTACACCTAGGACATAGAATAGATGAACATTCTGATATTTTTAGTAACAGAGAATGGATCAAAGGATACATCGTTTTAACACTATCTATAAATCCATAAAATTCAACTTCATCATATTCATTAATAAACATATTTATAGGTACATAGATACTTTTTTTCAATAGATTGTTAACAAGACCCTTAACCTTATCCTTAACAGCCTTTAAATTTTCGGCAACAACTATGACTTCAACATGTTTATCGTTCACGAATTTCTCTATAAAGGAATACGTTGTCGAGATATCGCTAAACGAGTTAACTTCAACTAAAATAACATCGAAGAGCTCTGCAAAACAGTCTATTCTATGTGATAAAGGGTAAGCAGGAGTTGGCAATACAATTTTAAGACCTTTAGGTATTCTAAAATCAAGAATTTCTTGAGTAAAATCATCTATATTTTCGAAACGCCAAAAATCACCCCCATTGAGAAATACAAGATCTGGCTTATATCTATGAATAGCTAGTGCTAAATGCTCTATATTGATATTAACAACATTAGCACTACGGATATTAAGATTTGCTTCCCATGGACAGAAAAAACATTCGTAGCTACATTCAATAAAGTTTATATTCAACGTTATTCCTCCAATAAGACAAAGACTTAAAGGTACTCTATCAATGGTTTCTAGGTATATTGAGGATATAGGTAAAGACCTACCGCTCAATTTTTTACCCATTGAGTTTAGTACTTTCATCAAGTATTGATAATAATACTGTTAAATAGTATTTATTTTGTTAAGAAGATAAGGTTTTGATCAGAGTAGTGATATGTTTAGTATAAATCTAGAGGTGTACAATGAATGTTTGTGTGTTTAAGCGGTGTCCCAAAGTCTTTAGTAGATGGATTGAGATATAGATGTAGAAGAGCTGTATATATTCCTTTTAGAAAACTTTTTCCTGATGGTGAACAGTACATAAAATTTGAACTAGATCCATTACCTGAGAAATTATCTATCCTACAGTCTATGTATCCAGAACAAGATCGTAAAATAGTTGAGTTATACCTCGCTATAGAGGCAATCGAAGGTCTTGGAGTAAAAATCGAAAACATTGTCATTCTTTACACAGCATACGCTAGACAAGATAAAAGATTCCTAAAAGGAGAGCCAATAAGTGTTAAAGCTATTTATGGTGGATTGAAGTTATTCAAAGTAGATAGGATTGTAACAGTAGATGTGCATACAATCCAACCATTCATAGATATGGGCTTCAAAATCTTCGACATCTTACCTCATAGCTACATGTTATCGAAAGCAGGTGTCAAAATAGATCTAGTTCTAGCACCTGACAAAGGAGCTCTTCATAGAGCTGAAGTTGTTGCAAAAACTTTTAACATACCTTATGATCATCTAGATAAATTTAGAGATAGGGCAACAGGTGAGATAAAGATAGATATAAAGACCCTTGATGTTGTTAATAAAAACATTGCTATTGTCGATGACATTATTAGCACAGGTAAAACATTAGCTAAAGCAACTGATATTCTCTATAAATTAGGTGCAAACAAAGTGTATGCTGTTGTTACTCATGCACTTATATCAGATGAAACTATCAAAATTCTCTCATCTTCAAATATAGAGAAGCTATTTATAGCCAACACTATAGAGCATAGAACTGAACTACTGAAATGGATGGAAGTTATCGATATATCTGAACTACTGTGTGAAAAAATAAAATGACAAGACTCTACATAGTAAGACTATCTCATGAGAACTACTCTCTAGCTTTTTCTGAATTCAAATCAATTCTATATTCTGAAGAGATTCCGTTCAACTTAGAACTTAAAATAGATGAATTCATAGTCTTCGAGTCTCCAAGGCTAGCTATAGATATTCTGATGAAACGTGCAGGTCTTGTTTTAGAGCTCGGGGAATTCATGGATATAATATCTACAGACTCTGAGAAAGCTATAGATGAGATAATCACCATTGTTAAAGATATTTCAAACAAAGATAATAATTGTGTAGAAGTTGATTCTATTAAAAGCTTTGGAAAACAGTTATCTAAATCAGTTGTAGAACGTATAGGTATCAAGAATATATGTACACGAAAGAAAATAGCATTAGGTGTAAATGCCATCAAAATATCTTTTATAGCTAATGTTGCTCTAATCTATAGAATGATGTACAGAAGAAGGAGGAAAATGTACGAAAATAGAGAACCTCATAGAAGACCAAGCTATAGACCAGGGACTATGAAGCCTATACTAGCTCGAGTATTTGTAAATTTATCAAAAGTTAGTACACTAAAACATGAACTAATTCTAGATCCATTCTGCGGTGTAGGAGGGTTTGCTATTGAGGCATGTATAATGGGTTTGAAAACAATTTGCTCCGATATAGATAAAGCTATGGTTAGTAGCGCTATGCTTAATATAGAAGGTTTTAGCTGTACACCTTTTGTAGACATTGTACAAATGGATGCAGAGCTCCAAGGTTTAGCAAGTTCAAGAGTTGATGGAATTGCTACAGATCCCCCATATGGTATCCAGAGTACGCCTAGAGGAGGAGATAGATCTCTAGAGAATCTACTAACTAAATTTATAGACAATTCGTACAATGTTTTAAAAAGAGGGAGATACATGGTTTTTGCAATACCTATTCAGCTAAGTAGGAAAATAGATAATATATTAAAGGAATTTAACTTCGAGATTACTGAGAAACATCTGGATAAAGTACACAGCTCTTTAACAAGAGTTATATACGTGGTGAAGAAAATTTGAGTAAAAAATCAATTATTTTCCTAGGAACAGCTTCTTCTATTCCCAACTTGCAACGTTTTACACAAAGTATTGCAGTGTGTAGCACCAGAGATTGTGTTCTTCTCGATGCAGGTGAGGGTGTTCAAATAAGATTAGCTAGTGCTGGAATAGATCATAGGAGCGTGAAAATCGTAGCATTATCTCATATCCATGGGGATCATATCCACGGTCTCTTACCTTTTATCGAGAGCTTAGCTATGAAGATATCTTCGCAAAGAAGCGAATCTAGATTTATTTTAAAGGTAGTAGCTCCAAGAAGCCTATGCAGATATCTATCTAATACTCTAAATATTATTAAGGTAGGTGATATTGATAAAGTGGTGTACATAGATTGTATTGAGGCAGGTCCTGCGAGTAGGGATGGAGTTTTCATTGAATCTCCAGGAAAGGATATAGTACTTCTACCTATACCTGTTGATCACGGTCTCGAAGAATCTTATGGATATTTCATTAAAGTCAAGCTAAGTAAAAATATTCTAAGCATTTACTATTCAGGAGATGGTATCTGTAGAGAACAATGTTTGAAGATACTGAAGATGTTAAAACCTTTACTAATTATACATGAAGCTACATTCCTAGATTACGTAGATGAAAAAATGAGAGCTATTGAAAGTTATCACTCAACTGTTTCAGATGCAGCTAAAATAGCTAACGAAGTTGGAGCTCATATACTTATTTTAACTCATATGAGCGCTAGGTACAGAGATGATGAATTGAAAGATTTCATATCTAGAGCTAAGAGAATATTTACAGGAGAAGTATTTGTAGCTGAAGATCTTGCTAAAATTCCTCTAGATTTTATAAAACTCTAATTGAGAGTTAAGCATCTTTAGGTGGTTCTACTTCCCATAGCGGTTTACCATGAGCAGTTCTAGGTGCTAACCAGTCTATTACTTTATCTATTTGAAGGCTAGAGATGGTCATGATTATCGCTCCTAGAGGACTTTCGTTAATAGATTCAACAAAACTTGGATGACCTTGATAAGCTGCTTGCTTATTAAACATTAGTGTAACAATATCTTTTTGTTTATGTTTAAACATATATTCTCTAGCTGTATCAAGTATTTTGAATTTTCTCAACACGTCGTGGAGAGGTTTTAGAGATAATATATCTGTTGACTCAATAACTATTAATCTATATCCTCTACCAATATCTTCAACTCTAGCGTTATCAGTTTTAACAATAGTTGAAATAGCTTTTAAAACTTTTCCCGTATCTTCTGTAGGTCTAACTTCAGCTTCAACTCTTATGTACACCACTTGGACTTCACCTTAGATATATAATCTCTAACAACAATCTTAAACTCATTGATAGAACCTTCATTTATGAGAATTTCATCAGCTAAAGCGATAACGCTACCTAAACCCCATGACAATTCTTTAAGATCTCTTTCAACAAATTCCTCCCAATTCTTAGGATCCCCTGGTCGGCTTCTAGATAATAATCTCGAAAATCTTGTCTTCGGTGAAGCATGGATAGCAACTATAATGGTATCTACATTAACATTGTTTTTTATGAAGATGATCTCCTCAAGACTTCTAACACCATCTATAACAACAATACAGTTTATCTCTAGAAGCTTCTTTACTTTATCTATAGCTAGCATAGCTATTGCCTCTCTACCGTATATATTCCTAAGTTCTTGAGCTACACTAAGAATATTTTCTTGTGTAGGTTCTAATCCTCTCCTCAAAACTTCTTCTCTAACGATATCACCTAGAGATACAACAGGTATACCTAAGGATTTAACTTCTTCAGAGAAAACTGTTTTCCCAGCGCCTGGCAAACCTGTTAAAAATATTAATAATTTAGGCATATACTAACCCTTACAACAATTCTTAGAAATCACTACAATATTTAA
>Ga0272445_1000717_pt1 | contig 29140 bp, 33 predicted proteins | sample YNPCB0031_FD_194404 | JGI IMG/M metagenome (GOLD analysis project Ga0272445, IMG submission 194404) | Hot spring sediment microbial communities from Yellowstone National Park, WY, United States - YNP-CB-003-1 | ecosystem: Environmental > Aquatic > Thermal springs > Hot (42-90C) > Sediment... | reverse complement strand
GGGATGCCTTACTGTCCGAAGTGTGGGTATCAAGTTTCAGCGGAAGATAACTACTGTTCTAGGTGTGGAGCCAAGCTTAAGGAGGAGGTTAAGCTTCTAACTCCTGAGCAGAAGGCCGTTATGGATGTTGTTTTAAAGAGGATAGAGGCTATAAAGAATAGAGACCCTAAGACTATTGAAGAGCTTGTTGATAAAACCTTCTATACTAAATTTGACGATTGGCCTCCCTTTACTAGATTGGAGGGTGAAAACGCTTTAAATGAAGAGGCTAAGGCTTTGAAGGTTCTTGTAAAATATGAGTATGAGGTGAGTGGTTGGCGTATAGACGTATTAGGTGACGTGGCTGTAGCAAGCTTCTACATAGCTTATAGAGGTAGGATTAGACGGTTGGACTTTGATATAAAATCGAGGGTGTCTGTGGTACTTCTTAAAAGGGATGGCGTATGGAAGATAGTGCACGAACACTTCTCCAGAATGGCTGAGAAAGAGCATAGGCTCTTCTTCATCTAGTTTTCTCCAACTCGACGTTGTATGTCTTCGATTTATTTAGATGAAGCTTATATTACACGTTAGAGCATATTCTACCGATACATATGGGTAGGCTTAAGATAGGTTTAGCTCTATGGTCTTTAGGAGCATCCCCAGACATTAAAACTCTGGAAGATCAGCTTAGAACTGCGGCTGAGATAGGTGTTAAAGGTGTTCAATTGTGGTGTGTAGATTATAGTCCAACACTGCCTTGCGTCTTAGACCCGGATAGATGCGACAGCAAGCTTAGATTTGAAATCAGAGAGCTTGTTCAATCCTATGGGCTTGAAATATCCGGCTTCTGCGCTCAACTTTCCGGTCCAACTAGATTCGGAGGATTAGATGAGGAGGAGGGGTTGGATAAGCGTATTGAGAAGACTAAGAAGGCTTTAAAGCTGGCGGCTGATATGGGTTCGCCGATTGTTACAACGCATCCGGGTAGAATCCCCAGAGATAAAAACAACCCGGTGTATGCTGTTATAAAGAGAAGCGTGTCTGAAATAGCTGAGTATGGTGAAGACGTCGGCGCATTCTTCTGCATAGAAACAGGTATGGAGCCCGCCAACGTGTTAAAAGACTTCTTAGAAGACGTTGGAAGTAGTGCTCTTAAGGTGAACTATGACCCGGCTAATATGCTACATTTCGGAGTTGATGAAGTTGTCAGAGGTGTTAAGACGCTTGGAAGCTGGATAGTTCACACGCATGCTAAGGATCATAATCCTAAGACTAAGAGAGCTACGGTTGGAGAAGGCCTCGTCCCATGGGATAGTTACATAGCCGCTTTAAGGGAAATAGGCTATAAAGGCTGGTTTGCCATAGAAGATGAAACGGGTATTGAAGTTGTAGAATCCATAAAACGCGGTAAAAAATTCTTGGAGAGGTATGAAATTTAGAGTTTATCGAGGCCTAGAAGCTTTACAGTTTCACCTACGACTTTATCCTCCTTTATTTTTCTAATTGTTTCAACGAGTCCGTTTATAAAGGCTTCTACGAGCTTTCTACCCTTCTCCTTAGTCGCCTTACTAGGGTCGCCTACATATCCCTCTGGGCAGTAGACAACCCAATCTACCGGTGTGATAGCCGGTATGCCGCTTAAAGGTCTAGGTTTGGTTTTAGCTGGTTTAACACGCTCCATTCTGCAAAGCTCGGGGTGAAGATAGAGCATGAAGCTCGTCTCTATTTCACATGCATGCCCTATTTCCTCCGTCTCCTTTATCTCCTGTAAAACCTTCTGTTCAAAAGCCCAGGGTTCAGCTAGAACATACAGCGAATAATCTGTTCTCCTGGTAAGTCTACTGGCTGTGAAAAGCCTCAGGAGGCTTACGTTTCCCCCGTGGCCGTTTACTATGAGTATTTTCTTGAAACCGTTTCTGGAAACCTCCTCACATATGTTTTCTAGGAGGTTGAGAAGTAGGTCTTCCCTTATGTTTATAGCGCCGGGAAATTGACGCATATCTGCTACGTAGCTGTAGAATAGTGGTGGCAGTATTATACAGGGCTCTATTTCAGAGGCTTTTAAGGCTAGCTCGTAAACCGTTAATCCGTCTGTTCCAAGAGGGAGGTGGGGGCCGTGCTTCTCAAGAGAGCCTATTGGAATTACAACCACCATGTCGTCCCTTTTAGAGAGTTCTGCAAGCTCGTCAGCTGTAAGCTCTTCCCACTTCAACGTTAAACCCCCATCTACTTTAAGCCTAGAAACCTCAGTGCATTTTTACCTAGGAATTTATCGACCGTATCCTTTGACACGCCTATGACTTGACGTAGAATGGCTAAGTCCCTTTCAACATGGTATTTCCCATATTCTAGTCTACCCGCTGTACAGTCAGTGCCAAACATAACGTAATCCTCAGCGCCGAAGGCCATGACCTTCTGAAGGGCATCTTTCCGATATATCAACGGTGTTCCCGGTGTAGCATCTATAAACATTTGAACTTCTTTACGTTCACCCTCAACTTCTTCAAGAGCGGCTCTAAACCTCCCCCATACGGCTATACACTCGTCCACCCACGGCCAGCTTACGTGGGCTAAGGCGAATCTAAGCTTTGGAAAACTCAGCAGAACTTCATAGTTTACTGGTCTACAGAATCTTGAAGAATCTTTAAAGCCGTATAGTATTCCAGAGTGAAATAGTATTGGAATATTTAGCTCTTCAGCCTTCCTGTAGATTGGGTACATGAATTCATCGTAGGGGTACCAGTGGTCAGGTATCATTTTAACCCCCTTCAACTCTTTGGATGTGATGGCCCATTCTAGGATTTGAACGGCATCTTTAAGCCTTGGCTCAAGCCAGATGAAGCCTATAACCCTATCAGGCGCCTCCCTTTGAATTCTCGCTATAAACTCCACAGCCTCCCTCTGTTTTTCAGATGTAACGTTTGGATAGCTGAACTCTAGATGTCGAGTAACGCCCGCCGCCGTTCTCGGGATTATCCTCTCCTCTCTGCCCATATAGGGTGATGGGTATGGTGAAAATATGACCGCTTTATCTATCCCGGCCTTATCCATACCTTTTAAAATAGCATCAACATTTTCAACACCTAAACTATGAACATGGCAGTCAACTATCACAGTTCCACCCGATTCAATAATTCTAGCTTAGGTCGTTATAAGACTTAGCAGATACGTATCCATATGATCCATGTATAACTCGGAGGGAAACCTTTTCAAACAGCCTCCGTAGTTCTTACACCTTCATGGGAGAATTTAAGTCCCGGGGGCCGGATTTGAACCGACGACACTCCGGTTTCTGTCCGCCTGGTAAGCTGAGTGACCTACGCCAATTATGGCGAGGTCTACAGCCGGAAGCTCTACCAGGCTGAGCTACCCCGGGCATGTTTAATTAAATTAAGATGTTTTTATAAAGATTGCTCCGAGAATTTTCGCTGTGATTTTTAAAGGGGGTCGTAATAGGCCCCTATTTTAAAATTCGGGGAAGTGGCTGTCTTTAATCTTCGAGACGTATTAGCCATGTAGAGGCCGTCTTAAACTATAATAGTAGCTTGACAGTTGTATCTAACGGTATGTTGAATAGGATAAGGGTTGTCGTTGAAAGGTTTACAAGTATTTTAGCGAGACCATTGGTCAAATTCGGCTTTAAGGCTGAATACTTAAGCTTCATGGGTTTAATAGTAGCCGTGCTTGGCGCTTTAATGTATAGTGTTCGAGGAGAGTTGGGGCTTTACACGGCTTCAATCCTAGTCGTACTTTCAGGTTTTTTCGATATGCTTGATGGTGCTGTAGCTAGAGCGGCTGGTACAGCGGATCGCTTAGGGTCTTTCCTAGACTCTACTATAGATAGGTTTTCGGACTCCGCTATAATAGGGGGTTTAATGCTGAGTGGAAGAGTGTCGATAGAGCCGGGTATTATATCGCTAGTAGGCTCGCTTTTAACGAGTTATGTGAGGGCTAAGGCGGAGTCTTTAGGGTTGGAAATGTCAGGAGTCGGCCTTATCGAAAGAGGAGAGCGGATTTTAATAATAGCTATATCAGGGCTTTTAAATGTCATAGAAATCGGTATCTGGGTTTTAGCAATTCTATCACTTGTCACGATCATTCAGAGGATTGTCTATGCCTATAGGAGACTCAGGTAGTGTTAAATTTTTAAGGGTTTTTTCGAGAAATGAAAGCCCATCTTTTAAAGTTTTCAAGCCGAGTGGCGTAATCTCGTAATACTGTCTTCGAGTACTTTCTCTTTTAGTGCTCTTCTTGATTAAACCTTCCCGCTCCATCTTGTATAGGACCATGTAAGTGGTTATCGTTGCCACGTTGAAGCCGAATCTACTCTTAAGGATATTCCTAATCTCGTAAGCGTAAAGTGGCCTCTCCAGCAGCATCCTCAACACATACATCCAGATGTTTTCAACCGTCAACTTTCTGACGAGGCGTTTATATGCCAAATCCTTACCACTAACTTTACCTTCCTAAGAAGTTGTTAATAGAGGTTTTCCTGTAAAATACTCTCTTCCCTTTTATAGGTCAGGTAGTGCTGGAAGCCGCTATGGTTGAAATCCAGGGAAAAATGCTTCGACGGGGGATGGCCGATAAGTGCATCTATATTAAATACTACCATAGCTTGGCAATTCGCTCTTAAACTTTGAAAATCGGGCTCTTACTTCCAAATAGCTATTACCTTCCTAAGGGTCTAGTGAGTTTTCGCTCTTCCCTAGACCTGACTTTTACAACCCCGTAGTGGACGGCGCAGGAGACGCAGTAGTTTTTAACGGTGGTGTAGGAGCTTATGTATGCTCCCTTAGCTTTAAGCTCTTTGGCGAGCTGTGCATCGACAGGTGAAACTCTTACTGTAACCCGTTTAATCTTATCTCTAGGTACGAGTGCTCCACAGTTGTCGCACTCTACAAGTTCAGTCCTACCCTTCGTCCCCTTACTACGACCTCTAGACTTCCTCTTCTTAGGCATAGTCGCTCAGTTAAGTGATAGTTAAGCAACATTAAAAGGATTATGTTTTAAAATAGGGTCTATCAAGGGTAAGCCTCCATCTTTCCCACCAACAGAATAAAGTCAAAGCTGGAGAACGAATTGAATAATATATTTCCCGCTCATTATTTGAAGCATATTCTCCAAGCTTCCATGTTCGCTTTAGAGTATGCCCAGTTTAAGCTATCGCTCCAAATAAGCTAAATCCGCCATCTACCTTTATGGAGACAGATCAGTTGCATTATGCAACGACACGTATGCGTATGATGAATCTGCTCCTCAAGGAGATTTCCGCTGGATCTTAGTGTAAATCTAAGAAACTTATTGTGATTATGACTGGTGTTCTCTACATGTGCTTTAGTTTTAATAGAATCTTCCGGTGAAATATTGGAATGGTGTAATTGTGCGTAAAGTCGTATCTGTTCCACGCGGTTCAACTGCAACATTAGGGTTTGTTGATGGAGACTTACATATCGGTGGGGATTCCACTGTAAAGGCTGAGGAGGGGTTGCAAAACGTTACAGTTTCAGGTATTGTACGATGCGAGGGGGATTGCCTCTTCAACTGTGGTCTTATAGCCGAGTCTTTGGATGGACGCGATGGCGATATTACGGTTGAGGGCGATTTATCGGTTAACAAGGTGAAGATTAGAAAGGGTGGGCTTCACGTAATCGGAAACTTATCTGCGAAGACTTTGGATGTAGATAAGGAGGTTATGGTTGAAAAAAACCTTAACGTTGAAAGGGTTAGAGTCGGTGGAAGCCTTAAAGTTAGAGGCGATACAAAAGCCTTAGATATAGAGGTTGGCGGCTCATATAAGGCGTCTGGTAATGTGGAAATGGAGAATATTAACGTAGGTGGAGCGGTTGACGTTGAGGGTGTTGTGAAAGGCTTACGTATTGATGTTGGCGGGTCCTTCAGAGGAGGAGGGCTAGTGGAGGTCAAAAAGATAACGGTTGGAGGTACCGTTAGAATTGAAGCTGAAGTTAAAATTGAAGATATCGACGTTGGAGGCATGGTTGTAATTAAGGGTGGTGAAGTGAAGAATAGAATTAGCGTAGGGGGGACATTTGAATCAACCGGCCCTCTTAAGTTTAACAAAATCGATGTTGGTGGTGCTGTGAAGCTTTCTAACCGATGTGAAGGTGGGAGCATAAACGTCGGGGGCTCTTTAAAGGTTGACGGAGATCTCGTATTTACGGGTGTGGATGTTGGCGGTTCTGTTGAAATAACTGGTGACGCTAAAGGCGAAAACGTGAATGTTGGCGGTAGGCTAAACGTGGGGGGAAGTCTAAACCTATCCGGTAAGTTAGATGTTGGCGGCTCAGCTGAAATAGGTGGTTATGTTAAGGTTAAATCCATTGATGTTGGCGGCTCCCTGAAGGCTTTAACGGTTGAAGCTCTAGACGCCGTAAAAGTCGGAGGGTTGATAGAGACTTCGAAGGGTGTGAAGGCTAACTATATAGAGATCGGTAGGCGTGGTGAGGTTCGAGGGCCTCTAGTAGGCGTTAATGTCCTTGTGCGGGAGAGGGCTAGAGTTGAAGACGTTTATGCTGACACTTTAACGTTGGAGGAGAATTCGAGGGCTAAAAACATCTACGCGAGAAAGATATACGTGGAGTCTGGTTGTAGAGTACTTGGAGAAGTACAGTATACCGAGTTGTTGGAGAAGGAAGAGGGCGTTTTATTCGCTCAGACACCGGTGAAAGTTGAAAAGCTACCTTCCCCACCACTTTAATGTCAACCTAGAAGTTGATAACGCCATGAGTGAGAGAAGGACAAAATATGAAATATACTCCGATATATTGGAAACAGTTTTAAGAAGAGGCCCATCTCCTTTAACAAGGATAGCCTACGGTGCTGGGCTTCCAGTTGATAGGGCGAAAAGGGCTCTGCGATTTCTAGTAGCTCGCGGCCTTTTAAGAGAAGAGAATATAGGCGATATGAAGGTTTACGTGTTAACCAAGAGGGGTGGAGAATTCCTAGAGGCCTTGAGGGTTGTGAAAAAGTATATGAGTTGAAAATGACAGTTCGTGAATAGTTTTTCAAAAATTATTCATTATTCTTCAAAAGTAAGTTTTAATTCATATTCAGATGTTGGAAATAATTTTAAAATTGTTTTAGATTCTCCAATTTTAGTAAAGCTTTTACCCTTAAAAGAGCTCAATCTATTGAATATGTCGGTAAATAATGGTGTCGCCGTAGACGTTAGAAACCTCGTAAAGCTTTTCGGGTCTTCTAAAGCCTTAGACGACTTATCCTTCCAAGTCAGGGAGGGGGAGGTTTTCGGGTTAATCGGGCCTAACGGTGCCGGTAAAACCACTGCTCTAAGGATCCTGGCCACACTTTTACTTCCAACAAGGGGCTCCGTGAAGATATTCGGATATGACGTTATTTCTCAGGCCACTGATGTAAGACGTATAATAGGCTATCTTGCTGAGGATGCCGGAGCTTATAGAAACCTCTCTGGGTTGGAATATCTTTCAATAATGGCTAGAGTGTACTTTCGCTCTAAAAATGACGCTTTGGAAGCCGTTAACCGTGCCGTCGATATTTCAGGGCTTGGCGATAAAATACATGATAAGATCAAGACCTATAGTAAGGGTATGAAAAGGAGGCTTCAGATAGCGAGGGTTTTTATGCTGAAGCCTAAACTGGCAATACTCGATGAGCCTACGGCGGGTTTAGACGTTGTACATGCAAGTTACATAAGGAAGCTTATAAAAGATTATGCGAGCAAGTATGGTATAACGGTGATAATGTCTAGCCACAACATGTTTGAAGTAGAATACGTTTGTGATAGAGTAGCATTAATAAATAAAGGTAGAATAGTAGCTGAAGGTACGCCAGATCAGCTTAAAACTTTTTGGAATGCTTCAAACCTTGAAGAAGTCTTCATAAAGGTGGTAGATATTGGGTAGCCTTCTTCCTCTAATTGAAAAGGAGATTAAGGATTTACTAAGAGATCCTAGAATCTACATAGGTTTACTGGCGCCAATTTTAACAATGCCTATACTCGGCTTGGTGATATCTACGGTCATGCAAAGCTCTATTGAAACGATTTCGAGGGAGGGTATTAAAGTAGCTGTTATAGACTTAGATAGGACGTCTACGAGTCGCGAATTTATGGGCTTCATACGTAGCCTTGGCTTAAATGTATCTGAATTCCCCCCATTGGAGATTGAAGATGCGATTAAAGAGCTTAAAGGTAGCGATACTAGAATTTTGATTGTTGTGCCGAACGGCTTTGAATCCAACATCACAAGCTTTAGAAAAGCTCAGGTGAACGTATTCTTCATCGTTAAAAGTACGGGTTTAACTAGCATTGGAATCTTCTCCGTGGTTGAAAATGTTTTAAACGCCTACTCTAAAGCTTTAGTAGAATCTTTCATATCTTCTAAAAGCCCTGAAGTCAATCCTGAAGACGTTTTAAATCCGTTAACCACTGTAAGCTACACGGTCGTCAAGGATAGGGTTCTTAAGGTCTCACCAGGTGTTCTATTTAACCAGTTCTTCATGAGCTCTGGGATAATGGTTCCGATCGTTTTAATGCTGGTTTCGACATCTGTTGCGCAGATAGCTGCGACTGCTACGGCTGTTGAAAACGAGGAGAAAACTCTTGAAACCCTACTGACGCTACCTATTGGCAGGTACAGTATTTTAATGGGTAAGCTTATAGGGTCAGCGGTCGTAGCAATGCTTGGAACAATCATCTTCATAGTCGGGCTGATCGTGTATTTTCAAAGCATTTTCAGCCTTCCCATAGTAGCTGAAGAAGGTTTAACCATTTCGCTAGAGCTTCCGACGGCGTCGTTTGAAAGCTATGTAATGCTTTTCATAAGCCTCCTCATAGCGATATTCTTCGCAACTTCTCTAGGCGTTATAATAGGGGCTTTAAGTAGCGACGTCAGAATATCCGGTTCTCTAGTTGGGTTTGTGCAGATACCGATAATGGTTCCAATGTTTATGGTCATATATGGTGACGTTAGAAGTTTACCGTTGGCGTTGCAAATATTCATCTACGCTTTACCTCCAAGCTATCCGATGCTTATAGCTCAAAGCATGTTTTTCACAGAGCTTCCATTTGAAGTGCTTCTAGGAATACCGTATTCAGCCGCATTTACAGTCTTCCTAGTATATCTGACCAGTAAACTTTTGGTGCCTGAGAAGCTTCTATCCCTCCAACATAAGCTGTTAATGCGTAGAATGAAGGGTAGAACTATGCCTTAGACAACAGTTTCTTCCGGCTTTAGTTTTCCCACTCATTCTACTCCGGTTGCATGGTAGCCCATGGGGATGGGTGAGGTAGACTTCAGATGTGGTGAAGCTGGTTTTCCACTGAAAGTCCTCAATGAGTTGATAGGGAAGGACTATGTATGACCCTTAGTCCAGAATCCATAAACTAGTACGCTTTACCTAGGTAGACGTATTCCCCTGCCTTCCTGCCACATATTATACATTTCTCTCCTTCAGAGGGTTTAACTCTGTTTTTAAGGGGTACTCCTCTGACTTCTAAGCCCAATGTTTCCTTAAGCTTTATCGAGCAATTTTCACCGTCGAAGTCTATCGAGCAGAACGGGGCGATTATGAAGCCGCCTCTATCTGCTAGATCTTTAACCTCTTCAAAAGTAGTGGCTTTAAATATCTTAGACTGAAGGAACTCTTCAGCCCTCTTTCTAAGATTTTGAAGAGACTCGTCGCCGAGCTTCTTAACGGCTTCAACAAGCCCATCAAGTTGAACTGTTACCCTACTGCGGTTATCCCTTCTGAATAACGTCACAGATTTGGCTTCAACCTCTCTGATGCCGACTTCAGCCCTTATTGGAACCCCCATCATCTCCCAGTAGTAGTATTTCGCACCTGGAGTCTTATCTGAAAAATCTACTTCTACTCTGAAGCCGGCCGCTTTCAAACTCTTGAAAACCTCCATACAGTATTTTTCAACAGATTCTTTCTGCTCTTTCGTAAATATTGGAACTATGATAACTTGAATTGGAGCTATTTCAAACGGCAATATGAGGCCATTATCATCACCGTGTATGGAGATGACGGCGGCTAGAATGCGCCACACGCCAGGTCCATAGCATGTCTGATAAGCATACTTCCGCGTGCCATCATTGTCTAGGAATGTGATTTCAAAGGCTTTGGAGAATCTCTGACCCAAATAGTGTGTAGATGCTATTTGAAGTAGTTTTCCATCAGGCATTACGCAGTCAGCGGCGAACGTTTTAACGGCTCCTCTAAACTTATCCCATTGCGGCCTCTCTAGGAATATGAAGGGTACTCCAAGCCTCTTATGTATGACTTCTTCAGCTATCTCCATATCCTCTTCAACCTGTTTGTAGGCCTCTTCCTCTGTGGCGAAGACGTCGTGTGCCTCTATCCAGAGGAACTCCCTACCTCTGATAAGAGGCTTAGTCGATTTAGTCTCATATCTGAAGACTGAGCAGCTTTGATAGAGTTTCAGAGGTAGATCTGATACGCTTCTTATCCATAGGGAGTAGAGCGGGTAGAAAGCGGTTTCAGAAGTAGGCCTTAATGCAAGTCTTTTCTCAAGCTTATCATCTCCGCCGTGAGTTACCCAGAATACTTCAGCTCTAAAGCCTTCAACATGCTCCTCCTCTTTTGAAAGGTTTTCCTCGGGTATTACCGTTGGGAAGAGTACGGGTTTATGCCCCCGCTCTTCGAGCTCGCTTTCGTATAGGCGGTAGATTTGTTTAAGCATGCTCATAGACCAGGGTCTATGAACTATGAAGCCTTTAACGTTATACCTGTCATCTATAAGCTGTGCCTCCCGGATTATCCTATTAAACCAGTTGGAGAAGTCGCCATTTTTATCTACTTTGAAAGTCTCTTTCGACATGGCTTTCCAACCCCTATTAGAATCTGGGAAGGCTATATAAATACTATAATTATGAAGTCTAAAGCCGCTTAATTAGCATAGTTGTTTAATCTACGGCTCAATTTAGAGGTCTTCCAGCTCTTCCTTATAAGCCATTCTGAATGCTTATTTCCACGGTTTTCTTTCAGAAAACTTACAGTTTTCAAGTCCGAGGGATAGCCGCTTCCGAAATCTCCATATAAATCTCTAAGCGACCTGATGATTCTATCTCTCAAGACTTTAGCCACTATAGATGCTGATGCTATGGCTGGGTGGTCGTCGTACTTTCCATGAAGGGCTACGATTTCAACACTCCATGGGATTTCAGACTTCAAGGTTCTACAAAACCTCATCGAGTTTACGTCTGGGCAGTCTACGTATACTTTCGTGGCTCTAAGCTCTCTTACTATGCGTGCGATCTCTTTAAGTTCTAAAGCGTTTAAACCGCCTAGTGTCTTCTTAAATTTAACATATCGGTCTATTATGGTCGGGTTTAACACGGTAAATGCCACTCTAACAGCCCCGTTAACTATAAACTCGTAAAGCTTCTCCCTCCTCTCTGGTGGAAGCTTCTTAGAATCTTTAACACCGTTCGATTTAACAGCCTCTAAGAACTCCTCCTCTAGTAGGACTCCCGCTATAACCATTGGTCCTATGACGCTTCCTCTACCGGCCTCATCTACACCGGCCACTGTGCTATGCAAGACGGGCTTCACCTTGTTGAAAGGATCATAACGTGGTCTTTGTCAAATGGCTCAAGCTTAATCGTAGATTCTATTTTAAACCCTCTGCTCTGTAAAACCTTGGCTTCTTCTTTAAATATTTCTACAGGTTTTCTTGAAACGTCTATACTCCTCGCCTTCACAGCCAGCATTATGCTTCCGCCTTTCTTAAGGTAGAAGTCTGCATTATCTGAAAGTATTCTAGCTTGATCTGGCTGAGCAATGTCGCAGTATATTACGTCAACTTCATCGACATATGGTAGGTAGGAGCCTGGAAATCTGGCGTCAGCGAGTATAGGCATAACGTTTCTCCTAAAAGATGAAACTCTTTTTATGAACTCCCGCATAACTCTTGGGCTGAATTCAACGGCATAGACTAGCCCCCCCTCCCCCACTATGTCGCTAACGTGGCTTACGGTGGTTCCAGAGCCGGCTCCAAGGTAGAGGACTTTAACTCCTTCAGAAATCGGTAGGCGTTTAAGGCCTTTGAGTAAAGCCGCTCCGAGTTTGCTCCTATACGGGTCCCAAAGCCTGTATTCTACACCCTCGATTTTAACGAGTCTTTCACCGTATACTTGAATGGTTGGAGCTAAGTTTATAGTGGCTAATTTACGTTCGCCTCCGAGTGTTATCTGATAGACTCCATTAAAACCTTTGAAGCTTTCGACTTTAACCACAGCTATCTATTAAGATTTAGTAAGAACTCATAACTAAATTTTACCGTTTAGCTTTAAGCCGGCTGGTCGAGCAGAGTCTATCCGAATTAAACTTTATACTGGAGACCTGTTAGAATTTATTGACTGAACCACATGGTTAAGTTTAAGTGTACACTTTGCGGTGTTTGTTGTAGCCAATACTGGGTTCCAGTTACGCATTTAGATGTTTGGCGTATAGTACATTATGGAGGATATAGTGCTCAAGATTTTCTAACGGTCTATAAAGCTGAGGATTATAAGAGCACGTTTCCCAAAGTCTCGCTCTGGGAGGGTAAAGGATACCTGGGTTTGAAGAGATTTCCAAATGGATTTTGCGTTTTGAATAAGAATAAAATCTGCACGGTTCACCAGTTTAAACCTTTGACGTGCCGCTTCTACCCCTTCATATACGTGACGTCTAACGGTAAAGTCACCGGCATAGAGGTTAACAAGAGCGCCGTTAAATCTTGTCCAGGTTTAATATATGACGGTGACCCCATTGACGCTGAAACGTACAGTAGCCTTATCCGACTTGCTGAAATTAGAATTGTTGAGAGAAACCTCTACGCTAATGCTGTTAAAGAGTGGTCTTCAGAGTACCATGAAAGGGGGTTATTCAAGGAACTCGTAGATTTCCTGATCGAGAAGGCTGAGGAGGATGCAAGCCTTCTCATACGTAAAGGTCTATGGATTAAATGAAGCTTTTTAAACTTCAAGGCTCCTCTCCCAGTAGGTGCTATACCTCATCTGGAACTCGTAAGGCATGTCTTTAAGCTCATCCCTAATTATCATGAAAGCTGCTTGAGGAGGTATGATCCCCCTTTCAGTTATTATGAGGTCTATGTACTCTGGAGGTGTAACGTCGAAGGAGGGGTTTCTGACGGAGCCATACTTCCAGTGTTTGAAGACGTTGGCCGGCACCACTTCTTCAGGCCCTCTCTCCTCGATTTTGACGAGTTCTCCTGCAAGCGTTTCAGGGCTGAACTTATACGTTTCAGCTGCGACGAACACTAAGGCTCTAGCTTCATAAGCGGCTAGAGCTATAATGGATGTACCTATCTTATTTACGACTGCTCCATTGGCTGCCACCGCGTCAGCGCCTACGATAACCTTATCCACCTTTTTCATGAGGAATCTGGCAGCGCTATCTATAATCAATGTAAACGGTATTCCATTCTTCTCAAGCTCTTCAGCCGTTATAAGCCCTTGATAAAGCGGTCTCGTTTCAGTAACTATTACCTTTATGTTCTTCCCCATCTTATGGGCTGTCTTTATAACGTTTAAAACGGCTGTACTGTGGCAGTGCGTCATTATGGTGTCTCCGTCGTTTATCCTCCTAGCCCCTATTTCACCTATCTTTATAGATGCCTCCCTTATCCTTCTGAGGAATTCTCTACAGGCATCTACTGCTCTGGCTTTAACTTCTTCAGCTTTCAATCCGCTCTCTTTAGCCTTATAGACTTCAAACATGACGTATCTTATGGCGTTTGGGAGGGAAACGGCTGTAGGCCGTGTGGCTAAAAGCTTCTGAGCCACATAATCTAGTTCTTCAAACACCTCCTCAGGTGTTCCAGATTTACTGTTCTCGGCAACTATACTCAAAGCTCTAACGCCGGCTTCTGCTATTTTTGAAGCCCCTCTTATTTGCATAGAGCTTATACCGTTTATGATGTCTACCACTTCCGGTGGAAGTTTAAACTCCATAGTCCTAAAGAAATTTAATTGGTAAATTCTCCATTATAAAGATAACTGATGAATTAACAAGCACGCTTAACTCTCACTTAACGACTGGTTGAATTGAAACGTCCAACGTTATTGTCCTACTCGATCAAGTTGAGGTTTCCGCTCTTCCTGTAAACCCACTTAAAACCTCCCCCCTTCCTCCTCTTCACTTTAGACCTTTCCAAAACCCCGAGGATGACGAGTTGTTCTAAGCTTGGTCTAATGTGTTTTAAATCTTTAGGATGCCAACACCTCCGTATCAACTCATTCGCCACATCGCTTGCGGTTTTCCAATCGTTGAAGAAGCCCTCTTTCATGAGTAGGATTATTCTACCTAAAAGCTCATCTTCGCTTATTCTAATTTCCAAAGGCTTCTTTTCCAAGACCACTTTTGGAACTTCCACTTTAAGAGATATGTTGCTGGCTTTAACAGCCTTCTCTAACGCTTCAACTCTACACTGCAGGTTTTCAACGAGCGCCTTCATCTCCTTAACTGTTCTACTAACCTCTTCTATGCTCATAGATTAAACCTTCAAATTAACAGTTCACAAGCCCATAGTTATCTTTTACTATAATGAAGTTGGCAACGTGTTTTCAAACGCTGAATAAAGCTTAACCACATATCTTCAAACATTTCGCTTACACGAGTCCCTCGGACTCTAAATAATATTTATGGTTGAATGGGATAAGGGCTTCAATATGACGTTTAAATTCAATCCGTCAATAGAGCTTCAAATATCAGGATAAAACCGAACAGTATGAATACGATCGATGTTCCTATTTTCAAGTACCTATCTTCTACAAGCCTTAGAATTTTACTGCCCAGTAGAACCCCTATGCCAGTTATTAGGCTGAAGGCCATCATGACGCCGATCAAAACCATAGGCGGGTTTTTAAACTGAGCCGCTAAGAGTATTGAGGCCATTTGAGTTTTATCGCCGAGCTCCATAAGTGAGATTAGGGAGAAGGTTTTGAAGAATGATGTTTCAGCTTTATCTAAAGTCTTCCCGCTCTCTCTACGGAGGAGGGTTATCAACCCGTAAATTATGAAGATTAAACCCGCGGCTAAGCTTATTACGTCCTTAGGTAGGAGGCTCAGCAGCTCCCCACCCAGTAGAGCGCTTAAACCGTCAACTATGAAGAAGGCGGTCATAGCGCCTGAGAAAACCGAGATGGCTGAAGACCTTGAAGACAATATGATCGTACACATCTGAGTCTTGTCGCCCAACTCGGCTAGGAAGATCAACGTAAAAGACGTCAGAAGAGCTGCGGGGTCGAATTCCATACAAGCCTTTTAAAAAAAAGAATACTCACAGATATATGTTTTTCCAAGGAGACTTAGAAGAGCTAAATTTAAAAGAGGAAAAACGCCTATACTTAATGGAAGCGGGGGTAGCCAAGCCTGGTCTAAGGCGCAGCGCTGAGGAGGCAGTAGCGGCCTCAGAGCCGCTGTGGGGTAGCCCTTCGTGGGTTCAAATCCCACCCCCCGCATCTTCGCCTCCCTTTTGCGGAAGAATTTAAGCCCATCTTGCTCGCAGATGCTCTGAAGTTGAATTTAACCAGGCTTCTCACCTTTCAGGCTTAGTGCGAATAGCTGTTTAACGTCCTAATAGCTGTATATCTCTTCAAACAGTTTAGACATGGAAACATCTCCAATAATATGCTTTGGGGGAAAATAGGGGGTCAGTTTTCCACTTAGGATATTCTAGGTTTTGTGAAAAGCCAGAGCCTTGACTTGGGGGATTGAGGAGTTTGATGGAGGTGTTGGAGTATTTTTTCTTGCTTGATTACCTATTCGTTAATGAGTTTGAATAGTTAATCCTGTATGCTTTTTGGACGGGCTTCGGCTCTACTTATCCTGTAGATAGAAAAAATGGATGAAGGTTTAAAGGTTTTAATCCTACCACTTCACTCCCACTCTTTTATATGCGTTGAATAGCAGTATGGGCATACCGGTTTTCCATCAATGATTTCAGGCTTTGTAAACGTTATCCCGCAGTCTTCGCACTTATACCTTTTCTCCCTAGTAATCTCCCTGTATATGAAGTACCGCCACATTGGATGGAGTTTGTCTAGGCTCATATTACCTGTCGCCTTCATTATCTATTCACAGAAGAAGCTAAAAATATTTCAGCGTTGAAAGTTGGTCTCCCTAGAATCCATCATTTAATATTAGGATTAGTGCTTACAAGCCGGGATAACTTTATAATAATAAACTTTATAATAATAAAGAAGATAAGGCAAAAATAGAATAGATATGAGTTTCACATGTGAGACCTCTATTCCTCCTGAAGAATTGTTAGCCAAAGCTTCCAGACATCTGGAAGCCATACATTGGGGTAAGGTTGAAGTTAGAGGACACATACTTAAGTGTGTTGATGGAAGAATTTACACAACTAGAGGGCTTTTAATAAGTTTCACGATGAGCTTTATACTGTTTCTTTTTCTTTTTGTATTACCAATATTGCGAGGACTACCAGAAAGCTATCCTAATTGGGTGTATCTAGTTGGGCAAATAGTTATACTATTGGAATTACTTATATTGAGCTTCTCTCCAACTCTTATTTATTGGTTTACTAGGAGAAAGAATTGGATAGAGATAGATGTTAGCACACCTAACCGATTCGTCATAAAATATGAGGGTGTTAAGGCTTTACATGAAGCTGAAAGATTGGCTAATATGTTTAAAAATGATGGATAGTCTTTATAAATCATAAAGCGAAGTTGCTTTAGGTTCCGTTTTGCCGGCAAAGTCTAAAAGGGTTTTAGAGCCTTATTTAGGTCCTGTTCGGCTCGTAGATTGTTGATAGTATGCGTTTCTGTGCTAGTGTTTTCTCTGCTTCTTCTATGTCTTTGAATGTGTCTATGCTTTTCCAGAATATGTCTGGGTATTTTACGGTTTTCAGTTTTCCTTCTGGTGCTATTTTCTCAAACGCTTCTTCTATGCTTCCTTTTTCGGGTAGGCGGTTGAGTATTTCCGGTTTGAATGCGTATACTCCTGCGTTTATCCAGTATTCTCTGAGTGAGGGTTTCTCTTTGAATCCGGTTATGCGGTCTTGGGGGTCTGAGTAGATTATTCCGTAGGGTGATGGGAGTGGGACTGTTGCTATTGCACCTATTGTGGTCTGGTCTAGGGCTTTAAGAAGCTTTGAAGGGTCTAGGCTTGTCAGCACGTCTCCGTTTACAACGTAGAAGTATGGTTCGTTTTTGAGTAGGCTTTCGGCGTTTTTAACAGCTCCCGCTGTTCCCAGAGGCTCGTCTTCGACGACGTAGCATATGTTCACGTTGTATCTTCTACCGCTTCCGAGAAACTCTATAAACTTCTCCGTCATATAGCCTATTGTGAGGATTATCTCCTTCACCTCGTACTGTTTAAGCCAGTCTATCTGGTGGACTATTATGGGTTTACCCGCCACTTCTAAAAGCGGTTTAGGAGTCTGGTCTGTCAGAGGCTTCAGACGTTTGCCAAATCCACCCGCTAATATTAAGGCTTTCACATGTGAAAAAGTTGTTAAGTAAAATTTAAATTTTGCATGGTATATGGTTGAGGAGAGGCTTAGAAATGTCGGCTAGGGTGATATGGGGCCCATCTGGGGCTGTCGGAAATTGGGCTAAAGAATGGTTGCGAAAACCCCCATGGGTTAAATGTCCAAAGTGTGGACAGTATGGAAGGCTCTACGTTCTAAAAATTAAGAGAACGGGGGTTATTCTTTTGAACCCTTCGTTTAGCATGGCTCTAGCCGGCGCTTTATTAAGAGGATGATGAAGAGGGTGGGGGTTATTCCCAATTCCTTTAAAAAGTCCTCAAAAGTTAAACCTCCATCAAGAGGCATTCCTCTAAGAACCTTTTCAGCCGCCTCATATGCCTTTATAAGCCTCTCCAATTCAAAGCCTCCACTTAGACCACGGGGCTGTCCTAGGACTGTCCCATCCATAGGGTTAAAAGAACCTGAAAGCTGGCTTTTTTCAGCAAAATGATGCGGTGGGCGGGATTTGAACCCGCGAACCCCGCCGTGGCAGGGCGGTATCTTACCAGGCTAGACCACCACCGCATCTAAGGTGAAGAGAGTTTAATGGGGGATATAAGTTTTAACCTTTGGGTTTGAAGCGTTTATTCTGTTAAAAGTTCTACTTTCAATGTATCCTTCTGGTATCTTGTAACTCTAACTATGCCGTTTATTTCGAGTTTGAGGAGTATTTTCATGAGTTGGTTGAAGCTGAGCTCTTCATACTGTTCTTTGAGTTTTTCATATATCTCTACGTCTGTTAACCCGCTTGGGTTTTTAGCTAGAAGCTCTACTATGGCTGTGTGTAGCGGGGTTCTCATGTTTTTCACGTAACTGGTGTCGCCGGTCTTGTCAGTCTAAGTTGCTGTTGGAATATTGACCTGTACCACTTGTCTAAGTCCGGCGTTATGGAGGGTTTAATGGTCTCCATAACCTTTCTGAAGTCCTCCATCTTCACCTTTCCACCGGTTTCAGGGTTTCTTCTAATCGCGTTCATAGCTGCTTCTCTACATATTGCCGCTATGTCGGCGCCCGTATATCCTTCAGTTAGAGCTGCAAGTTTTTCAAGGCTTACATCTTCGTCTAGAGGCATCTTCCTAGTGTGTATTTTGAATATCTGAAGCCTAGTTTTCTCGTCTGGAGGTGGCACGTATATCAGCCTATCGAATCGTCCTGGTCTGAGGACGGCTGGGTCTACCATGTCAGGCCTATTCGTAGCAGCTAAAACTACAACGTTCTCAAGTGTTTCAATACCGTCAAGCTCCGTTAAGAGCTGGCTTATGACGCGTTCACTAACCCCTGAATCTCCAAACCTAGCTCCTCTCGGAGGAACTAAGGCGTCGATTTCATCAAAGAATACTACGGCTGGAGCGGCCATCCTAGCCTTCCTAAAGATCTCCCTAATAGCCCTCTCAGACTCTCCAACCCACTTGCTGAAGACTTCAGGCCCTTTTATGGAGATGAAGTTCGCCTCACTCTCTGTAGCTACTGCTTTTGCTAGTAGTGTTTTACCGCATCCTGGAGGACCGTAGAGTAGAACACCCTTAGGAGGTTTAATGCCCATGGTTTCAAAGAGCTTGGGGTTCTTAAGAGGCCATTCTACGCTTTCTCTAAGCTGTTGCTTAACATCGTCTAAGCCTCCTATATCCTCCCAGTGTACTGTTGGAACTTCAACTTCAACTTCTCTCATAGCTGTTGGAGTTATCTCTCTGTAGGCTTGCATGAAGTCGTTCATGTTTACAACCATCTCCTCTAAGACCTCTGGAGGTATTGTAGGCTCTTCTAGGTTTATCTTTGGAAGGTATCTTCGGAGAGCTTTCATAGCCGCTTCTCTACAAAGTGCCGCTATGTCGGCTCCAGTGTAACCGTGCGTTATCTCGGCAAGTTTGTTTAAGTCTACGTCTTCGGCTAGAGGCATTCCTCTAGTATGTATCTGAAGGATTTCATAGCGGCCGTTTTTATCCGGTATTCCAATCTCGATCTCCCTATCGAATCTACCCGGCCTTCTCAACGCTGGGTCTAACGCGTTAACCCTATTCGTAGCGCCTATGACTATCACGTTTCCGCGGCTTTCTAAGCCGTCCATAAGCGCGAGAAGTTGAGCTACGACTCTACGCTCAACTTCACCTGTAACTTCTTCACGTTTAGGAGCTATAGCATCTATTTCATCTATGAATATTATACTTGGAGCGCTCTCCTGAGCCTTCTGGAATATTTCTCTAAGCCTAGCCTCGGATTCTCCGTAGAATTTACTCATGATTTCAGGCCCATTTATGCTGAAGAAGTTCGCCTCGCTTTCGTTGGCTACTGCTTTTGCTAGTAGTGTCTTACCGCATCCCGGAGGACCGTAAAGTAAAACACCCTTAGGAGGCTCTATGCCAAGCCTTTGGAAAAGCTCGGGGTGTCTAAGCGGAAGCTCAACCATCTCTCTAATCTTCTGTATGGCCTCCTTCAACCCGCCTATGTCTTCATACGTGACTCTTAAAAGCCCAGTCTTCTCTGGAACTGGTTCAGATAAGACTTGAACGTTTGTTCTAGACGTTATTACGACTATGCCGTGTGGAATTGTCTTGGTCACACGGAAGTGGACGGCGCTTCCAAATATTGAAACTTGAATGGTATCCCCTGCGACTACAGGTGCTTCGAGAATACGGTTTTTAACAAACTCGTAAAAGCTCTGGTCTACACCGGGTATTGTCACGTTAACGGGTGCAATTGTTACAGATTGAGCCTCCTTGACGACGGCCTTTCTAACGCTTACGTACTCGTTTATAGAAACCCCCGCGTTTTTTCTGGTTATCCCATCCATACGGATTATGTTTTTACCCGCGTCTTCGGGATATGCGGGCCAAACTACGGCGGCCGTCGTCCTCTTACCCTTAATCTCTACGATATCTCCTGGAGTTACCTCTAAATACTCCATGGTTTTAGCGTCTATCCTAACCTTCCACCTTCCAACATCTCTCTGATGGCTTACTTCAGCAACCCTAAGTTTTATTTCTTTAGCCATAATATCATCCTTCCCAGGTTTTCAAAGCAAACAGTGTATTCGGATTATTTAACTCTATCGGAGAAAACTTTATCAGTAGGAGATGTCTCAGCCATCTACCTCGTATTCTTGTTCTCAAATCAAGTGATTATTACCGCATGTACTGTTTTCTTATGGAGACCCTTAAACGTGGTTAAGCTGAATTCTATCAGTATTTCAGATAACCGGAAGCCACCTCATTCGAGGGATCGGTTATTCTACGTCTTAGGTAAAGCATATATTCCAGATAACGCGTCTTGAAAGCTGTGAAGACCGCAGTCTTAGCGTTAATAGTTTTATTAGTCCTAGTGTTTCCTATCGCGCTCTACGGTTACGGTTACATGAAGACGTCTGAAGTCTTGAATAAAGTTGTTGAGTCTATTGAAGTTTCAGGCTTTAAGGTCATGGATGTATCGATAATTCCTCCAAGCATAGAGCTTAAAGTGACACTGACCGTTAGAAATCCAACCGATACATCCATAGTCCTTCAATCCGTATACTTGGAAGTGTTTCTAGAGGAGTTTAAGCTTGGGGAGATAACGGTTGCTGGCAAACCACTCCCATCTGGGGCTGTTACGACGCTGGATGGGTTGATGCGTATAGAGGCGGGTACAGTCTTGGCGGCTGTCAGAAGCTATATTGAACGTGGGAATGTGACGTTGAGGATAAGGGGGAGTATGGTCGCGTCGGCTACGTACCTGTTTATAACCGTAAGCCGTGAAGCTTCAGTAGACTTGGAGAAGACGTATACCATGAGGAAGATATTGACTGAAGAGATGGCTTTGAGTTGGAAGCATCCCAAAGATTTTTCTCCCTACAAGTTTATAAGCGATGACGCGTTACGTTGCTTAACAATTAGGAGTGTGTTAACCGTATGTCTGAAGGTAAAGTCCCCATATCTGAGAAGTTGAAGGTTTTGGATAGCGTTACGATATATAAGACGGCTAAATGGTGGTCTGCAGTAGTATTGGTTGAATCCTTCGGTAGGAGACAGGTTGCTATGTATGTTTGGCTGAATAGGAACGGTAGGTGGAGGCGTAATCAGAAATTCACAATCCACAGTAGAATGGAGTGGTCTCAGGTTAAGGAGGCTGTTGAAAAGTTTGTCTCCCAATTGGGTTGACTTTTCTCGTTGGTTGGAAGTTTCAGCTTAAAAGTTTGGCTGTGAGTAGTATTATGAAGCTGCTTAATGGAACCGTTATGTTGTCATCTATCACATATTTACCTATTTTCTCAAAATGCTCTACTAAGCTTGCTATAGAGGCTGCAACAAGCCCAGATATTGGATTAGCTATGTGGCTACTTAGAAAGTAGCCGATTGGAGCGCATATTAGAAACATGGCTAAGTTTCCACTCCAGTGTTTAGTCCTCTTTTTAAAGATGAAGTTTCTAACGATCCCGGTTATCCCATCACCCCAGCTCATAAACAGTAGCGGGATTGCTGGTAGCCAGAAGTTTCCACCAGCTAAAACCCAGCCTATGCCTATCGTTAAAGCCCATACTAGGCTGAAGTCCACCTCGTACATGTTGTTTGGGTCTTGAAACCAATACATGAGTTTTCCAGTTTTATGCGGTATGTAGCATAGTAGCGCCAGCACTAGCCCTAAGACTGATGGGATGATTGGTGTTTTGAAGAGGTTGTATGTTGGTATTAGAAGCGCTACCAGTCCTCCAGCTAGTATGTGTATGATTTTTCTGGCGAAGTATACTCCGACGTAGTGTGCTTTTTCACCAACGCCTAGCTTCGACTCCACCCTCTTCTTCACTATTTCGTAGGATTTTCTGGATATTAGAAGGACTACTGTTAAAACCCACGCGAATAGGATTGAAGCGTAGAATATCTCATCTAACATTGCTTCCATTTTTATCTATGGTTTACCCTATTAAAATTTTCTTCGATAGCTCGGTAGCTTTCCGGCCATTTTTGGAGGGAAACTGTTAAATCTGAGTATGCACACCATTTTCATGGGCTTAATGAGCGGTGATATTTTAGACCAGGTAGCTGTGAGAAATCCAGATTTAGAGTGGAATATTGAGCCTACTGGTGAAACCAGTGTAACGGTTAAGCAGAAGGGCTTCTTCGGCCCTAAGGCTAAGAAGTATGTTTTCGACGAAATCGGATCTTACGTTTTAAGGCTTCTAGACGGTAGGAGGACGCTTAGAGAAGTCGCTCAAATACTCGCCTATGAGAAGAATATGGATATTAAGCAGGCTGAGGCTTCTCTAATAAGCTATATAAACCAGCTTCAGATTAGAGGCGTTGTAAAGCTTCTGCCAGCCGGTGGAAATGTTAAAATCTGCCAGAGTTGTGGAAGAAAAATACCTTCAGAGGCGGTTTACTGTCCATACTGCGGCGTTAAACAATCTTAAACTGTTATTAGTCTGTTGAACGTTTCTCTAATTAGAGGCATATCTATGGCTAGATTGGATTGGAGAGAGTACCTCTCCATGCTCGAGAGAAGCCCGTCGTCGTTGAGTAGAGCTGTCAATAGTCTAATGCCTCAAGACGCAATTCGGACGCCTAGGAGCGTTCAAATCTTCAATTTAAACTACTCCCTCTGGGATTTCCAGGAGAAGATTTTAAACCGTATAGCTGGTTCAACTCTGATACTTGGATTACCCACCGGGCTTGGTAAGACGTACATCGCCGGCGCCTACCTTATGAGGGAGTCTCAGTTAAAACCTATTAGAGTGATCTTCCTAGTGCCTTCAATACCATTAGGCGTTCAGCAGACCCTTTTCGCTAGGAATATGCTGGGCGTTAGACACGCGTATTTCATATCTGGAGCCATGTCTCCTGAGAAGAGGTTTAAGCTTGGGGTTTGGAATTGGGAGTTCATAGTATGCACGCCTCAAACGGTTTACAACGACCTACTTACACCATTTCAAGACCGCTTAGAGGCGGCTAAGAGGTCCGGTGACCCCATTGGTTTTCTCAAGGGGGTTTTCCAGAGGCCCCCTCTACCCTTCGACGTGGTCGTAGCAGATGAATGTCAAAACTATATAGGTGAAACAGACGGTTACAGCATCCTCCTCGTAGCTAAGGCCTGTGGTCTTAAAATACTGGCTTTAAGCGCTACCCCTCATTTACACTCGGCTAGGAGGCTTGAAGAGCTTAAGAGGATCTTTGAAAAGATTGAAGTTGTTTCGGTTGAAGAGGAAGCGATTAAAGCTATTATGCCTAAGAGGGCTTTGAAAATCGTTAGAGTTAAACCCCCTCCCGCTTTGCTTGAGCTTTATAAGGCTTTAGGAGTGGTTGTCGACTCTTATAGGCGTAGGGTTGCGGAGGTTTACGGTGAAAACCACCTCAACGAAGTATGTAGAAGTCATAGGCTTTGCTTGAATATGCGTATTCTTGAGAATCTTAGGAAACGTGTTGTTGAAGACGGTGCTAGTAGTGTTTTAGGCTATAGAGCTTGGAAGAATATAGACTTGCAGAAGCCTCTTAGAGAGTTTAAAGGCGCTTCCATAGTTGAGCTCTTTAGAAGGGCTTTAATGGAGTGTAAGAATCATAAGCATGACGCCGTCTTAACGCTTCTTGAGTCTCTGGATTACCGTAAGGCTATAGTGTTTACTGAGTCTATAAGAGCTGCTAAACAGCTTGGTCTGAGGCTTATGGATAAGATGGGCTTCGAAAACGTTTCAATACTCGTCGGTAAGGAGGGTATGAGTCCCGAGCATCAGGCTTCAGCTCTCCTACACTTCAGCGGAGGTGCTAGGGTGCTCGTCGCTACATCCGTGGCTGAGGAGGGGATTGATATTCCATCAGCTGACGTTGAGGTTTGGGTTGACCCGCCCAGCAACCCTAAGAAGTGGATTCAAAGGTTTGGCAGGGTGCTTAGGCAGCCTAAGGGTAAGAGGGAGGCCCGTGTCTACGCATTGGTTTCCGAGGGTACTCATGAGGAGGCTAAGCTCCGTAGGGTTTTAAGAATTTCCGAACAGGTTTACGGGTTTACGCAGAGGGTTTCCGTTGAGCGTTTAAAGCCTAGGTCAAGTTTTCAAAAGAGTTTAAGAGGATTTGCTTGATGAGTTTTCCTTGAGATGTGGTTTAATGTCTATGGATGAGTTTCTCACGGGCGTTTTCAGGAAGCTTGAACCTGAGGATTTTAGAGTTTTAACGGCCGTTGAACTCGGTATGGTCAGTCATGCTTACACACCTATTGAAGACATAGTTAGGTATTCCTCTCTTCCAAGGGAGGAGGTTTTATACAGGATTAGGAGGCTTAACGGGTTTAAGTTGATAAGGGGGATTGTAAGTCCGTTTAAAGGTTACGTGTTGAACTATTACGGTTACGATTTTCTGGCTTTAAACGCTTTGGTTAAAGCTGGGAAGCTTGAAGCCTTAGGTAAGCCTGTTGGTATAGGTAAGGAGGCGGACGTCTTCGAGGGTTTAACGCCTAGCGGTGAGAAGGTCATAGTTAAGTTTCATAGGGTTGGGAGGGTTAGCTTTAGAAAGACGAGAAGGGTTAGACGTTACATAGCCGATAGGACGCATATCTCGTGGCTGTATCAGAGCCGTAAAGCTGCTGAGAAGGAGTTTGAAGCTCTTGAAATCTTAGACCGTATAAATGCTAAAGCTCCAAAACCTATAGCTCAGAATAGGCACGTAGTCGTCATGAGTTTTTTCAGCGGCGTTGAGCTTGTAAACGTTAAAGTCGTCGATGAACCCCTACCCCTATTCAAGGATATTGTAGATGAGGTTAAACGGGTGTATTTTGAAGCGGGCTTAATACATGGAGATTTAAGCGAATACAATATCATCATTAAGGAGGATGGAGACTTCATGCTCATAGATTGGCCTCAGTTCATGAAGCGTAGCGACCCAGAATCTGAGAAATACCTGAAGAGGGATTTGGAGAAAATAGTCAGCTTCTTCAATAAACGCTTCAAACTAAAGTTGAATCCAAGCCAAGTTTTAAACTACGTCCTAGGTTTAGCCGACGGATTCTAACCCTCACATTTAACAATTGAAATATGCTTAGATTGTTGTGAGGTTTAAACATGAAGTATCGTATTCTAGGGAGGACTGGGCTTAAGGTTTCCGAGATCGGTCTCGGTGGGCATGAGTACAGGCGTTTTCTCCCATCTACGCTTCTCAAGCAGGGTGAGGTTGATGTGGAGAAGCTTATGGCGACGCAGCCTATGCGGAATGAGATCGTTAAAAGGGCTTTGGAGGCTGGGTTAAACTACTTCGATACGACTTTCATCGAGGAGGCTATGTCATTGGGGGTTGCTTTAAAGCAGCTTGGGGTTGAAAGGGGGAGGATTCATATCGCAGCTATGGTGATTTCTCCGTTTAGGAAAATGGATGAATCTCCTAGGTCTAAGTGGGCGGATATTGTCCGTGGCGAATTGGATCGGATATTGAAGGCTCTAAATACGGACTACGTTGACGTTTTCAACTTGACTTTTCCAGAAGACGGCTATTCTAGGGAGAAGTTTAACCTAACTATGGATGTCTTCAGAGAGGCTGTGAAGGATGGTGTGGTGAAGTGGATAGGCTGTTCAAGCCATGAGCCTAGGTTTTTAGCTGAACTCTTAAGGAAGTATGACTGTTTCGACGTTGTAATGGTTAGGTATAACTATCATCTACAAGAGGCTAGAGACGTCCTCTTCCCCCTCTGTAAGGCGATGGAGATTGGGGTTGTCGTCATGAAGCCCTTCTGCTGGCCTTACTACGGGATACCCTTCATGAAGTTTGGTCCAGTTGAAGGTGAAGAGGAAAGCCCGTACACGCCAGCTCAATTATGCTTGAAGTGGATTCTCAAGTCTCCGGAAGTTTCAACGGTTGTACCGTCTGTGAATAGTTTAAACGAGCTTGAGGAGAACTTAGCCGCCGTATTTAAAGAGGGAGTGGTAGATGAGAGAATACTAGACAGGTATTTGAAGGCTGCTACTGGACCTGAGGCTAGGGAAAAGCTTAGGGGGATGTTGAACGATCCGAACGTTGATGTGAGGTTTTTCGCCGAGAGGGCTTTATCTGAATTGGGGGTAAACTAGCTTAGCCGGTTGTGCTTAAAGCCTATTTTAAACGCTTAAGGTTTACTCTCTGAAGTCTAGCAGTACTGCGAGTGCTTGTGTTCTGTTTTCTAAGAGCATTTTATAGGCTTCCGGTGCTTTACGCCATGGGTATGTGTGCGTTATGAAGTGGTTTAGGTTTATCACATTGGCTTTTAATAGGTTGAAGAATAGTTCTGTGTTCCTCTTCCTAGTCCATGGGTTGTACGGCGTTTCATAGGCTGGCTGGCTTCCGAAGTGTGTTCCGATTATTATCCTGCTTGGGGAGTTAACCTCGTCGTGGAAGTCTAAGGTTGTAGGCCCCCTAGGTGAGCTTAAAACTATGAATCGTCCCAGAGGCTTCTTAGCTAGCCTTATAGCCCAAGGTATGACGTTTGGATTGCCTGTAACCTCGAAGACCACGTCAGCCATCCTTCCACCGGTTAAACGTTTAACCTCTCCCTCTAAGCTTTCGTAGTCGGTGTATTTGACGCTGGATGTGGCTCCTGAAAGCCTAGCCAGTTCAAGCCTTTTATCAGCCACGTCTACGGCTATAACTGGGAATCCTCCGGAAAGTCTGCTGAATAAAACGGCCATCTGACCTAGAAGGCCCAACCCCACGACTACAACGGCTTCACCTAGTGAAACCCTAGCCAATCTAACGGAGTTCATAACGCCTGCCGCTATCGTGTGGAGGCATGCGTGTTCAAGCTTAACCCCATCGGGGACTTTAACGAGGTCTTCAGCTCTAGCTAATGCGTGTTTAGCGTGCGGTGTTGTAGCTGCAACCCTATCGCCGATTTTAAAATCTAAAACGCCTGAGCCTGTTTTCAAAACCCTCCCTATGCACGTATATCCCGGTATGAACGGGTACTTCACGTAGCTAGACCAGGCTGAGGGTTTGGGGAATTCACCCGTTAAAGCCGTAAGCTCCGTACCGGTACTTATAAGGGTAAGCTCACTCTCTATCAAAACCTGCCCCGGTCCAGGCTCACCGACTTCAAACTCCTCAAACTCTACGCTGAAGGGCTTGGTGAAAACCAACCTTAAACTCTTCATATAACCACTGAAATTTAGGTTTTCCGAGAAGGCTGTATATATTGTTTTTCAATAGCATTTATGTCCGTCTTAACTCTACAATTCAACCGTTCAGCTGATTCTAGGGTAATTTTTAAACGGTCAATAGCCGCTATTGATATTGAAGTTTACTTTGGGGTGTTGGTATGTCCATGTTCCCTACGGTGGATGTTGAGGGTGTAAAGGTGCCGAAGCTTCTGATAGGGATAAATAGTCTACTCGGCTGGTCTCATACGAGCGTTGGGAGAGATAGGTGGATAAGGAGGTACTATACGGCTAGAAGGGTGGCTAAGGTCTTTGAGAGATGTATAGAGTTGGGTGTATACGGTGTTTTAGGTCCGGTGTGGCCTAGGCTTATAGAGGCTATAAGAATAGCTGAGAGGGAGACTGGGGAGGAGATGCTCTTCATAAGTACGACTATAGGCGACCCTAAGGATACTGAGAAGGAGCTTAAGATGCTGAGCGGCTTATATTCGCCTATATGTTGCATACACGGCGGTTGGATAGACTCATGGCCTATTGAAAACGGTAGGTTGGTTGGGCTTGAAAAATACTTGAAAATGATTAGGGATGCTGGCATTATTCCAGGCGTTGCATGCCATAACGGTGAGAAGCTCGCTATAATAGATGAGGGAGGTTACGACGTCTCCGTATTTGCAACGCCTGTGAATAAGATCGGGTTCTACATGTTTCCAAGCCAGGATTCTATTCTAAAGGCTATAGGGAAGACCGATAAGCCCGTTATAGCTATTAAACCTCTGGCGAGCGGTAGGTTTGATGAAGGGCGAATATACGATTGGCTTAAATGGGTATTCGAGCAGAAGGGTGTTTCAGCCATATGCATAGGGTTTATGAGTAGGGAGGAGGCTGAGGAAGACATACAGCATGTGAAAAACATACTGAACATACCTTAACTTCTACGGTTAACCTCCCAGTTTCGATGGATTTCAAAATCTACGTAAACTGTAAATGCATCCGAAAAGTTTATTTCAATTTTTTAAACTCGACTTAAAACAGAGCCCCCGTAGCCCAGACCGGTTAGGGCGTCAGCCTTGTAAGCTGACGGTCGCGGGTTCAAATCCCGCCGGGGGCTTTCGAATTTAAATTGAGATTTTTGGTATTCTCATTCTTTAAACGTCTTCTCTAAACGCTGAAGGTTCATAGTTGAAGCGTTTTCCAAATATTTAAAACTGAAGCGTGTTCTGAATTCCGGTTTACTTTCCCCCTCTACTTTTCACTTTAAGTGAACCTGGAAGAAAATTAAGTATCTTCAAGTACTTACCTATAGGTAAGTATTTATAAGTACTTACCTAGTGGTTCGTATTGCTTAAAGCTGTAAAAAGTTTTATCCGCTGTGATAGATGTGCATATGAGGTATCCCCGGAGGCTAAACCTGATTGGGGAGGCTTATGGGGGAGACGGCTTCAACGTGGATGGGGTGGTGAGCCTTGAGCGGTAGGAGGACGTGTTTAGATTGTAAATGGCTTAGACGTACGGGTATTTACTTGGAATGCTGGTATGGCGGCAGTTTTCGACTAGTCCTCCCCAAA
>Ga0272445_1000715_pt1 | contig 29196 bp, 32 predicted proteins | sample YNPCB0031_FD_194404 | JGI IMG/M metagenome (GOLD analysis project Ga0272445, IMG submission 194404) | Hot spring sediment microbial communities from Yellowstone National Park, WY, United States - YNP-CB-003-1 | ecosystem: Environmental > Aquatic > Thermal springs > Hot (42-90C) > Sediment... | reverse complement strand
CAGGAGAAAGATTTGCTATTAGAAATAGTGGGGCTATAGCAGTAATAGAGGGAGCCGGTCTTCATTGTTGTGAATATATGACTGGAGGAATAGTGGTAGTTCTTGGGAATGTAGGTTTTAATTTTGGAGCTGGTATGACCGGAGGATATGCCTATGTATTAAATCTTGATGGTAAGTTAGAAAATAGACTCAATTATTCTTATGTAACTTTAAGGGAACTTTTAATAGAAGCTGAAGTAAAAGAACTAAAAGAACTTATAACAAGACATTATAACTACACTCAAAGTTTATGGGCAAAACATATTCTTGATAATTTTGATATCTATTTAAATAAATTTTTCAAAATCATTCCATTAGAGCAATATCATAAACATGTATTAGAAATTAAAGAAGCTGGAGGAGAAGGTTAATTTTTTCTCCTTCGGCTTCTATCTTTATTAATTCTGTAAAAGTCTGAAGCGTTAAATTTTTAAATTTTCAAAAATAATTAAAAGATTTTCAGGTTTTTTATTTTGAGTTATTTTACATAATATATATTATCGGAAGTTATTTTAAACTTCGTTGTTTTAGAAAAAATGTTATAATTAATGAAAATCTTAACAAGAGATTAAATAAAATTATGAAAGTTCTTATTTTTGGTTTAGGAGCTCTTGGTACAGTATTTAAAGAATTTATCCAACCCAAAACTTTTCTCTTAATAGCTCAAAACGGCTATGGAAATTATGAAAAAGCTATTCAGGTTATACCTAAAAATCAGGTAATACTTTCAAGAATAATCTTTGGAGCAAGAATTATAGAACCAGGATTAACCGAAGTTACTGTTTTTGGAGATGATGTAGTTATTGGGCAACCAGAAAATGCCAAAATATAATTATTACTTAAATTCAAAGATTTAATTTCCAATTTTAAGAATAAATCTAATTAAGGAACTACATCGGTAAAATATACAGGGAAAACAAATCTTAGATAAAAGTTTTCTAAAGAACATAATTGCTTAATAATTGGCTCTATACTCTCTAAATAACTTTCAACCTCTCTTGTAAATAGTTTAGTTAACTCACAATAATTTTTTGTTCTTTCTAAAGAACTTACAGCTTGTACCGGACATCTTCCACCACAATAATAATGGGCTTCGCAATTAAAACAATCTAAACCCTTTTTATAATTTATTAAATCATTTAAAAAAGCTTTTATAAGTTTTTGGTTTTTAAAACTCAAGTTACCCTTTTCATCAAATTCAGCAATATAAAAATTAATAGGTAGATCTATACATGGCACCACTTTTCCATTAACAATATCAAAATTTTCCATTAGTTCTACTTTACAAGCAGTAGTTTTTCTTTTCTTTTGAGCCATATTAAAATAAATCAATTCATTTAAAGGTAAAATAGGTAAGATCTCCCCTACCCTAAGATGATGAATATAAAGCTCTAACAAAAATTTTAAATCATTTTTATACATTTTAAAAAAGCTTTTAAAGTCTTTAAAAGGTTCCTCTGTGTCTAAAAAATGCCAGAAAAAGTAATCTACTAAACCTTCTTTATAAAGCTCTAAAAAAGCTTCTATACAATCCCTGAAACTTTGACCTTCTCTCAGAGTTGACCACATTATTATAGAATTTTTATTAAATTTTTGTTTAAAGTACTTTAAATTATGATAAATTTTTTTATAATCAATTTTTGGTCTTACCATATTATGTTGTTTTTCTTTCCCATCAATTGAAACGATTATAAACTTAAAATCAGGAACTTCCTTTTTAAATTTTATAAAATTTCTTAATAATAAACCATTAGTGTAAATAATGTATTTAAAATTATAATAACTATCTAAAATCTTTTTTACTTTTAAAATCTTATCCAACTCTAATAAGGGTTCTCCACCATAAAAGGCAACATAAATAGATTTACCATTTTCGATCTTAAGAGATTTAATTAACTCTAAAATACCTTTTGAATCTCTATAAGGATTTAACTTCCATAAAGATAGAAGTTCTTTTCTATCTTTCTTCCCTAAGGTATTAATACAACCTTTACATTTACCTTGGCATTTAGCAGTTACAACTAAATGAAAAATAATTGGTTCTTCAAAAATCTTCTCTTGTTCAAGATTTACTTTCATATATTATAATTTTTAAAAACTTTAAAGAAAAATCAAGTATTTCTTATTAAAATTTTTAAAATAGTAATTATTATTAATATTTTTAATTTGATATTAAAATTTACATATAGAATTGATTTATTTCTAATTTTTATTATAAAAAATTTAAAAAACTGAAATTTAAAAAAAGAGGATAAAGGTTATGACAGAAGAATTTTTTAAGTTCTTAATTAATTGGTTTCTAATTATATCTAATAATAACTTAATAATTATTATGCTTATTGCAGGTTTATTTCTAACTCTTATGACTTCTTTAGGTGCTTTAATAGCTATTTTCTTTAAAAAGATTCCCTCTTGGGGTATAAATTTAAATCTTTCCTTTGCTGCAGGAATAATGCTTACTGCAAGCTTTACAAGTTTAATCTTACCTTCCATAAAAATAACAAATAGTTTTTTCCCTACAGCAATAGGGATGTTTTTAGGAATTATGTTAATTTTAATAATTGACAGACTAATTCCTCATGAACATTTAATTAAAGGATATGAAGGTCCTCAAGAACTAAAAGATAAATTTAAATTAGCTTGGCTTCTTATATTTGCTATGATTGTACACAATCTTCCAGAGGGATTAGCTGTAGGAACCAGTTTAGCTTTTGATACAAAGGATGGTCTTATTACAACTAAACTATAGCTATAGGTATACAAGATGCCCCTGAAGGAGCAGTGGTAGCTTTACCTTTAGCAAGTCTCCAACAAAAAAGGTTTATGCCCATTTTTCTGGGGATATTAAGTGGGGTTGCAGAATTTATTACAGTAATTATAGGTGCTTTATTTTTTAAAGAATTTTTCTTCCTTCTTCCCTATGGATTGAGTTTAGCAGGGGGAGCTATGCTTTATGTTACAATAAAAGAACTAATTCCAGAAATATACAAAGGTGAAGATAATGAACTATTAATTACTGCAGGATTTTTCTTAGGGTTCTATATAATGCTTTATCTTGATTCTATATAAAAATTATTAAACATTACCTGGTAATTTTTTAATTTCTTCTAAGGTCTTCTTTATCATTTCATCTGCATAATCAACATCTTCAAGTTTACTTTCTAAATATTGATCATAAGCATTTATATCAAAATACCCATGACCACTGAAATTAAACACTATACATTTTTCCTCTTTAGTTTCTTTACATTTTATAGCTTCATCAATGACAGCCTTTATAGCATGTGCAGTCTCAGGGGCTGGTAATATACCCTCAGTTTTAGCAAAAATAATTGCTGCCTCAAATACAGCTTTTTGTGTATATGCAACAGCTTCAACTAATTTTTTATAAACAAGATAACAAAGAATTGGTGCATCTCCATGATATCTCAATCCACCTGCATGAATTTTAGGAGGCACAAAATTATGTCCTAAGGTATACATTTTAAGAAGAGGAGTAAGTCCTACAGTATCTCCAAAATCATAAAGATATAAACCCTTTGTAAGGGTAGGACAAGCAGTAGGCTCAACTGCTAAAAATTTAACCTCGCTTTTACCTTTGAGTTTTTCAGGAACGAAGGGCAAAATAAATCCTCCAAAATTACTTCCTCCACCTACACATCCTATTAAAATATCAGGCTTTTCATTAATAAGTTCCAATTGTTTTTTGGTTTCAAGACCTATAATTGTTTGATGAAGTAATACATGATTAAGAACACTTCCTAAGGAATATTTAGTATCCTCATTGGTTACAGCATCTTCAATTGCTTCAGAAATAGCAATACCTAAAGAACCTGGAGAATCAGGATCCTCTGCTAAAATTTTTCTTCCTGCGTTAGTTAAATTTGTAGGGGATGGAAAAACTTCAGCACCCCATATATGCATTAATGACTTTCTAAAAGGTTTTTGATAATAACTAACTTTTACCATATAAACTCTACATTTAAGACCGAAGATATTACATGCAAATGCTAATGCTGAACCCCATTGTCCTGCACCGGTTTCAGTAGTTAGTCTCTTTACTCCTTCAATTTTATTAAAGTACGCTTGAGCAACTGCTGTATTAGGCTTATGACTTCCTGTAGGGGATACACTTTCATTTTTATAATATATTCTTGCAGGTGTATTTAAATATTTTTCAAGCTCATAGGCTCTAACAAGAGGAGTGGGTCTCCATAATTTATATACCTCTAAAACCTCATCAGGTATAGGAATCCATCTATCTTGAGACACTTCTTGTTTTATAAGAGCCATGGGGAAAACAGGAAGTAAATCTTCTGGTTTAATAGGTTCTCCTGTTGCTGGATTTATAGGTGGAGGTAATTGTTCAGGTAAATCAGGTAGAACATTATACCATTCAGTAGGCAATTCCCTTTCTGAAAGCAATATTTTTTTCTCCTCCATTTTTTAACTCCTTTTAAAAAGATTTCTAAAATTGTCATATTTTAACATCAAATTTTAATAAAAACAGAGGTAAAAGAATATTTTTTGAAATTTTATAAAAACTTAGAAAGATGTTTCCATACGTTTCTATATAAAAAGCTACTTTCTACATTTTCTTCCATTTCCAAAAACATTTCAAAAGGAATAGCAAAGGTAAAAATATTATCTCCAAGCTGTTTTCTAACATTTTTTCTGGCTGAAAGATCCGTTAGCCCCACCACTGCTTTTTGAGGTTTTGAGTAACATTCCTTATAAGCACATATCCCGATTGTTTGACATCCTGCAGCCCAAGGAATAATCACATTATTAAAACTTTCTCTTCCATAATTTGCAAGTACAATAAGAGCTGAAAGTTGGTGAGGATTAACAGGAAAAACAATCAAAATAGGCTTTTCTTCATGAGGATTAACTTCTTTTAGAGGTTTAAAGATTATATATTCTGATAGCACATCCATAATAGGTAGATTTTCTACAAATTTTTTAACTATTTCAGGAGTTTTTAAATATCTTTCTCCTTCTAAAAAATCATCAAAAAATTCTTCTGTAATGTAAGGTTTAATTTTTTCTGCTACCTTTTTACCTTTTTCCCAGTTTTTATTTCCTGAAGATAGAAAATAATAAAAGCACTCAATCCCCCCTGGAAAATCAAAATATTTATTTCCAAAACCTAATCCAACACCTCCTCCCCAACATCCATAAGTTTTTCTATCAAATACAGCAGTTCTCCCTTTAGTTGCATTAGCAAAAAACCACATCACACAGCCCCATTTACCTTCTTTGAATTGCAAAGCATTTTCTGGTTTTTTATTTGACCATATTATGGCTACTGGATTTAATACCATTTTTAAGGCATCTGCTATTCTACTTTCCACCCTCTCCTCCTTTTTAATTTTCTTCCTTCTCAGAAATTTCTGAATAAGCCTTATATGGTTTTATATCAAAAATAGGAGTCCCATCAAACATATCTATCCTTTTAACTTTAATAATATTCTCTTTAATATCTAAAACCTCTAATACAGAAAGCCCAATAGGATTTGGTCTAATAGGAGAACAAGTATTAAATACCCCTGTGGGGTTATCTCTATGAGGAGGTTTTTGGATTAATTTGTCTTTAGTAAAAGAGGGAGATTTATGAAAACAAAAAAGAACAACTATTTTATCTCCTGGTTTTATATCTTTAAGTCCCTCTTTATATTCAGGATCTAAAATTATTTCTCCTTCTACATCAGAACAACTCCAGTGCCTTGGAATGGAAGTAGCAGAAGTTTTTACATATCCGATAGGTTTAAAAATATACTCTTCTTTTTCCATTTTTATTATTTGCTTTATTATAAATTAAAAACGTAAGCTTGTAAACTAAAAACCTGTAGAAACTATAGAAAGAAAAATTAATATAAAAAGCTCAAAATAGATTAACTTTATTTAAGTAAAGCTTCTATATTTTGCTGAGTTCCAAAGGGATCTTTAAATTCCTGTTCTGGCTTAAATTTGAGCTTCTTTTCACCACGATTGTTAAGATATTTTTTAAGTTCAAGGTCAATATTTATAGGAACATCTACTCCAGCCTTGGCAAGCATTGTTCTCAAAACTGCTTCAGACTTTGAAGCATAAGCAATAGCATCACCAAGAACTCTTTGCGCTTCAGTTGGATTATGAAAACCTAATGAATTCTCAGCTCCAATAAAAATAACTCTGTAAAGAGCTTCAGTATATAAATCTTTTGCTTTATTATAAAGAACTTGATCAAGCTTTTTCCCATCTTCTTGAGCTTTATTTGCAAGTTCAAATAGTTTTGCAGTAATTGCTGTTTGATAACCTGCTCTAAGAAGCAAACTCATTGTTCTATCCTGAATAGTAATTACTCGTTCTTTTAACCATTCAGGAGTTTCGCTATGACATTGTAAACAGCCTTTCATATCATTTTTTAGTGGGCTCATTATTCTATGTTCAGAAACTTTAAATCCTCCTATCCTTTTGTAAGGCATATGACAATCAGCGCAGGCTACACCAGCATTCCAATGGGTTGAATTATTTGAATAAAATTCAAACTCAGGATGTCTTATATAGGCAAGTTTAAATCCAGTCACTGCCTGTTTCCATTCTGCATAGGATGGATCACTTTTTAAGACTTTTATTATATTTTCTATAGTTATTGCTCCGAGTTTACTTCCTTGCCATGGAAAGAAGAGACCTGTTGGTTTCATATCTTTATCTCTTGGAACAACATAAGTAACATGACACTGAGCACATACAAGACTACGCATCAGCTGATGAGGAATATTGTTTGTATCAACACCCATTGTTTGCAAAGCTTTTATAAGAGTAAATCCTCTTCTAATATGTAAAGAGGCATCTTTTGGGTTATGACAGTCAAGGCAAGAATCTCCAAGTTTTCTATGTTTTTCGGGTATCCAACTCCAAACTTCTTTGTAAGGTTTGTTATAATAGGCAAGACCATATTTTGCTTCAAGCTCAGGTGCATAAGTTGTCTTGCAAGTTAAGCATACTCCACCTGGTTTTAATCTTGATGGGTCAATCTCAAGTTGATCAATAATTCTGTAAAAGTGTGCTCTTGGTTCATTGTATTCAATTCCAAATCCCCAACCATTATAAAGTAATGCCATAAAAGGATACTCTGAAAGTTTATCATATATAACCTTATCTGTATCCCATCCTCTTTTATATTTGCTCTTACCTGCAGGGGTGGGCTCTTGTGCTTTTTTATACATTTCATAATGTATTGGATAGACCTTCCCCCATACTTCAGGATCTACCTCATTTTCTGAAAGTGGCACTGCTTTGAATTCTTTCGGTTTCTCTGGTTTACATCCAATTATAAAACAAACTAAAAATAAATTTATAATTATCATTAATAATAACCTTTGTTTTTTCATAAAAACACCTCCTTCAAATTGTTTCTCTTAATCCTGCATGTTTATGAGATATTCTTCTATGACAATCCCAGCAATTTCTGTCAGCTATTGTAATTCTTGAAACCATGCCTTCATGACATCTGATACAGTTTTGTTGAATTATTTTTTTAGCATGGGCTGAGGCTTTTATTGGATCGGAAACCCTACCAGAATAAAAAATGATTAATTCTTTACCACCATCAACTGTTTTCCAAAAATAAAAGCTAACTTTTGAATCATTTGGAAGATGACAATCAACACATTTTAGAGAATTATGTAGTCCTCCTTTAATTAAACTCAAATATTCTTCCTGCATAACATGACAACTTGCACAATATTTAGGAGTATTTGTTTTAGCAATAATTTTTGAGGATAAAAGAACCGATATAAGTAAAATAAATAATACTGCAATTCCGTAAATTCCATATTTTTTGAACCAAATCTTTACAGTCATTTTTATTTAATATAATTTTATATTTAAAAATATTTTAAGGTCAAGATTTTTTACTAAAATAGTATTTTTTTCACATTTTCTTTTTTAATTTAATTTTAAAAATTTGATATGAATTCCTGAAAAGTCTCTTATTGAGAAGGAAAGGCTGGTAAGATTTCTTAAGATTTAAATTACTTATTCATTTTCTAAGGAGTATTTTTTAAGCTTTCTCCAAAGGGTTGCACGGTCAATGCCTAAAATCTGGGCAGCTAAGGTCTTATTCCCTCCTACTTCCTTAAGAACCATTTTAATATATTCCTTTTCTTGTTCTTCTAAAGTTGGTAATGGGGAATTTTTTTTGCGAAATGTAAATATTTTAAATTTTTTAAGATCTTCTGGTAGATGAGAAAGTTCTATTTTTGAAGAGTTAGTTAAAGCTACAGCTCGAGCAATAATATTTTCGAGCTCCCTTACATTACCTGGATAATCATAACTTAAAAGTAATTCCATAGCCTCTTCTGAAATCTCCTTTACCTCTTTGTTCATTTCTTTAGCATATTTGTTTAAAAAGTAATAACACAAAAGTGGAATATCTTCTTTTCTTTGGCATAAAGGTGGAAGGTTAAAAGAAATCACATTTAACCTATAATACAAATCCTCTCTAAACCTACCCTTTTCAATCTCCTTTTTAATATCTCTATTTGTAGCAGCAATTATTCTTACATCAACCTTTATAGGTTCTGTACCTCCTAATCTTATAAACTCTTTTTCTTGAAGTACTCTTAGAAATTTTACTTGCATAGTAGGACTCATTTCAGTAATTTCATCTAAAAATAAAGTTCCCCCAGAAGCTACTTCTAAGAGACCTTTTTTAGTAGAGACTGCCCCGGTATAAGCTCCCTTTTCATGTCCAAAAAGTTCATTAGCTAAAAGTTCCTCTGTTAAGGCTCCACAGTTTATTGCTAAAAAAGCCTTATCTTTTCGTCTACTATGTTGATGAATATAACGAGCTAAAAGTTCCTTTCCTGTACCTGTTTCTCCAAGTATTAAAACTGGGCAATCAGTGGGAGCCACCTTTTCAGCCAACTCCAAAATTTTTTTCATTTCTGGATTTTGAGTAATTATATGAACTACAGTACCTTTTAATCTTTCAAGTTCTTCTTTCAATCTTTTATTTTCCTTTTTAATTCTTACTTTTTCCAAAGCCTCTTTAACTAATATTTTAAGTTCATCCAGTCTGAAAGGTTTAGTTATATAATGATAGGCTCCCAATTTCATAGCTTGGATCGCAGAATCAATTGATCCATAAGCAGTAATCATAATTACCTCTGTATCTGGATACCATTCCTTACATTTTTCTAAAATATCTAAACCTGAAACCATATTCATTTTAAGATCAGTAATCACTAAATCAAATTCTTCATTTTTTAGAAGATTTAAAGCACTCATTCCGTTATCAACTGCTTTTACTTCATACCCTTCTTTAGCTAAGATATATTTTAAATTTTTTAAAGTAAGTTTTTCGTCATCTACTACCAAAATTTTAAATTGTTGTTCCATAGCTTAAACCATTCCCTTTTTGGGGAGCTTTATAATAAAGGTAGTTCCTTTATTTACTTCACTTTCTACCTCTATAGTGCCTCCATGATTTTTAATAAGATGATAAACAATAAACATCCCTATCCCATAACCTCTGTCCCCACTTTTAGTAGTAAAGAATGGTTCAAAAATTTTAGGTAGTATATCAGCTGGAATCCCTTTACCAGTGTCTGAAAAATATATAATTACTTGATCTTCCTTTTCTTCAGCTGAAATTTTTATTTGACCCTCATTTTCTATAGCATCAATTGAATTTTTAAAAAGATTAATAAAAACTTGTTTCATCTGTTGGGGATCAACCCAAATTTTTAAATTTTCTGGGATTTCAAGTTTAACTTCTATTCGGTGAGGTATAGCACCTTTTAAATAAAATTTTGTTTCTTCCACCAATTCTTTTAACTCTACCTCTCTTTTTTCTCCAGGCTTAGAATAATCTAAAATTCCCTTTACAAATCTTTTAATTCGTTCTATTTCTTTTTCCATTTCAGTAAGTAAATCTTCCATAAATTCCTGTGAAAAATTACCTCCTTTTAATTCCTCTTTAAGGACTTGACAAGTAGTATAGATATTATTAAGAGGATTATTAAGTTCATGGGTTAAACCAAAAAGGAAAGTTCCCAAGGTCGCTAACTTTTCTGTTTGAATAAGATAATTTGTTCTTTTATCAATTTCTGCAAGCATTGTATTTATTGCTTCTACTAACAAAATTATTTCTCTATCCTGAGAAACTGGAGGAACAGTATAAAATTTTCCTTTGCTAATCTCAAGGATATAGTTATCTAATTTTTTTAATGGTTGGGAAATGCTTATATATAAATAATAGCTATAAAAGATACCTAAAACCAATAAGAAAACAGCTGCTATTAAAAGTGTTTTTCTAAGATTATCCAAGCTTTCTTTTACTTTTAAGTTCTTTAATTTGTTTAATTTTTCTGCATATTGAGTTAAAATCCTTCCCTTTTCTCTAATGTCTCCATAGCATTTTTCTGTTGAACACTTATTAGTTTTTAATAAGAGAACCATATTTTTATATTTCTCTAAAATTGTCTTAAGTTCTTGACAAGAACTCTCTCCCAGAAACTTTCCAATTTCATATTCATAAGTTTTTAGTTCTTGTTCACAATTTAACACATGATGTAAAAGCATTTCTAAATCTTCTATATTTTTATAAAGTAAAAAGTTTTTTTCAAATCTTCTGGCTTCAAGAATATTATCTACAAATTCTGAAATTCTTTCACTATTTACTAAAAGAAAATTGATAGATTTAAAAGTTTCATAAATCCCTAACACTAAAAAACTTATAAAAAAAATGCCAACAATAATAGTAAGAAAAACCTTCTGTTTAAGGCTCTTAGGTAGCAAGGCTTTCATAGTTTAATAATAACATTTACTGTTGTAATTTTCAATATTAATTTGTCTTCTTAAATTCAAAAATTTTCAAAATCTTTAAAAAACTCTATTTTATGTATTGCAAAATTCAACAAAAATAGATTTTTGTTAAAATAAAATTTTTAACGTAATTTCATAGATTTAGATAATTGATTAAAATTGGCACATATTTTGAAATATTTTTTATAAAAAATTAAAAGGGGGGATTAAAAATGTCAAGTAAATTTAAAAAAGCTTGGGATGATCTTTTTACTGCAATAACATTTGCAGAGGCTAATGAGGCAGAAACAGCCCGAGCCATTTTAAGTAAGAAGGAGGCTGAGGAGGCAGAAACAGCTCAGGCTATCTCTGGTAAACCAGCTTTTTTACATTGTCTTAGTCCGCTTCTTGTTCCAATTATTAATTTGATTATTTTTGTTAAAACAGTTTTCTTAACTTTTCTTCATAAGATGAAATAATTGGTTAATTAGACGTTTTTTGAGAATAATTTTTATAAAGAATAATTTTTAAAAGTTTTGAAAGTTAAAAGGGGGGATTTAAAAATGTCAAGTAAATTTAAAAAGACCTGGGATGATCTTTTTACTGCAATAACATTTGCAGAGGCTAATGAGGCAGAAACAGCCCGAGCCATTTTAGGTAAGAAAGAGGCTAAGGAGGCAGAAGAAGCTCAGGCTATTTCTGGCAAAAAGAAAAAACATAAAACCAGCTGGAACTGGGAAGATATTTTTACTGCAATTACTTTTGCTGAAGAAGGTGATTTTGAAACAGCACGTTGGTTTTTAAGGTCAAAATCTCGTATTCTTTTTGTTTTAGAAGAGGGATATCCTTTAAGGCAGGAACTTTTTGATTATATAAAAAATCTAAGTAAAACTTTAAATCTGCCAATAGAGGTATTTTTATTAGCAGAAAAACCAATTGAAGGATTATCAACTTATTTAGAACTTTTTCAAAAAGAGGGTTTGCTTTTAAGGATTACTCAAGTAAAGGAAAAAGAGTTGTGGGGGAAAGCTATCACTGAATATATTAAATACCATTCTGAAGTAGAATTGGTAGAATTTCTGGTTGTAAAACCCTCTTTTAAATCTACAAAGCTCAACGAGGAACGTTTAGTTAAAACACTTTGGCAAAAGATGGGAATTCCTTTTATTTTGATTAGAGAAAGAATGGCAATATAAAAACCTACTAAAGGAGGGTGCCGTGGTAGAAGTAGTTAAAAAAAAGCCGGTTTTTAAAGCCTTAGTTTATGGTTTTTTATCTGCTATCCTTTATTATTTACTTTTAACTAAACAAAATTTGTATACTCCTTATTTTACTAAGGGTGGTGTTTATGCTTTTTTAATTATCCTTACAGCTTTTATTTTTTCTTTTGTTCATGGCACATTTACGGATTATTTCTGGAAAGTCTTAGGCATTGAACCTAAAAAAAGAAGGGAGGTGAAATAGCCATGCACGAAGTATTAAATCAAGCAAGCCAATTTATTGATCTTCAATTATGGCACATTATTTATCTTGTATTTGTAGGTTTTGTAGGTGGCTTAGTAAGTGGTTTTATAGGAAGTGGTGGAGCTTTTGTGCTTACTCCATCAATGATGAGTATGGGTGTTCCCGGAATTGTAGCGGTAGCTTCTAATATGTGCCACAAATTTCCTAAAGCTTTGGTTGGTGCTATAAAAAGGGCTAAATTTGGACATGTAGATGTAAAGTTAGGTATTATTATGGGTCTTTCAGCAGAGGCAGGGGTTTTAGTAGGAGCTACGGTTCAGCAGTATATTAAACAAACCTTAGGTGATGCTGGTTCCAGTTTATATGTAAGTACAGCCTTTATTATTGTCCTTGCTACAGTTGGATCTTATGTATTAAAAGATGCTTTTAAATCTATGGCTTTGGAAAAGTTAAACCAGGGCAATATAAATGCAGATGATGAAGAAAAACCCACTAAAATTGCCTTAATTTTACGCAAAATTCATATTCCAGGCACAATGATTTATTTTAAAAGTATTGGTGAGAGAATTTCATTCTTAATTACTATTCCTCTTGGTTTTGCTACAGGTTTTCTTGCTGCAACTATTGCTGTAGGTGGTTTTATAGGAGTTCCTTCTATGATTTATCTTTTAGGTGTCCCCAGTCTTATTGCTTCAGGCACTGAATTAGTTATTGCTTTTTGTATGGGTGCTATAGGAACTTTTAAATATGCCTGGCATGGATTTGTGGATATAAGATTAGCTATGTTAATACTTCTTGGATCTTTATTTGGAGTCCAATTAGGAGCTATAGGTACTACTTATGTTAAAGGTTACATGATAAAATTGGTAATGGGTGTTATTATGTTAATTATTTTAGTAAGCCGTGCTGTGGCTATGCCAGTTTATCTTTCTCAGTTAGGATGGATTCCAACACTTTCTCCTCAAATGGTAACAATTTTTAAAAATATAAGTTTTGCTATTAATCTATTAGGCTTATTTACCGGCGCTTTCATTATCTTTAAGGCTTTAATTACAGGAATTTATGAAGAAAAACGCTTAAGAGCTGCCGAAGCTTTAGCTTTGAAAGAAGAAAGGTTAAAGGGATAAAGGAAAATAGGTAGGCAAGGGAGGAAATCATCTCTCTCCCTCCCTCCTCATTCTCTATTTTTTCCTCCCTTGCCTATTGAAACTTCTTTTTTTCTATTTATATTACAACTAATTTAATTCAAGGAGGAACTAAATGAAACTTTATAAGAAAATTTTAATAGCTTTAGATACTTCAGAACAATCCTGGCATGTTTTTCTTGAGGCACTTAAGTTAGTGCAAGAAAAAGGTACTTGGGCAGTTGTAGTAACCGTTGCCCCGGTTTATTTAGGTGATTTAGGATTAACCATTATAGATGATGTATATGATAAAATCTATGCTCCTTATGAAAAACTAATGAAAAAGGTGCAAGAGGTTTTAAACGAAAAAAATATAACTGCAAAATGTGTATTAGAAGAAGGAGATGAACCTTTTGAAAAAATTGTAGATGCAGCTTATGCCTTTAATTGCGATTTAATAATAATGGGGCGCAGTGGTAGTAAACTAAAAACTTTTTTCTTAGGAAATACTACAGCAAGAGTAATAGGTTATAGCCCTGTAGATGTGTTAGTTATACCTTATCCTAAAAACGTAGGTTTTAAAAAGATTTTGGTAGCTGTTGATGGTTCACCTTTTGCTGAAAAGGCATTTTCTAAAGCTTTAGCTTTGGCTAAAGAACATCAAAGTAAGTTATTTATTATCTCTGTAGTAGACATACCCATGGAAATATACGCAGTTGCTCCTGAAATAGGAGAAAAGGCTTTAGAAAAAAGAAAGACATATATTGAAACTCTTGTTAAAAAAGCTAATGAAGAAGAAGTAAAAGCTGAAGGATTTTTAAGACAAGGATTAGCAGATGAAAAAATAATAGAGGTAGCTAAAGAAATAGAAGCAGAACTTTTAATAATGGGAACTTATGGAAGAACAGGAATTAAAAGATTACTCATGGGTGGTGTAACTGAAAGGGTTCTTTCAATCGGAGCTTTACCAGTATTAGTAGTAAAATAAAAAGTTAATCAAGCTAAAACTTCTATTATAAAATTTTTCAATAAATCATTTATCAATTAATTTATTTTTTCTATTTGACTTAAAATAAATCTCTCCATATTTTTATTTAAAAATTCTAAATTTTTTGCAAAAAGGGAGGTGGGTATGGATTATCTGAAGAACCTTTTTGCTACCAGATGGGGTATTATTTTAGTAGGTGCTTTTATTGGAGTTTTAGCTCCACTTCTTCAAAAATTGGGGAATCCACCTAATATGGGAATTTGTGTAGCCTGTATGGAAAGAGATATAGCTGGAGCTCTTGGTTTTCACAGAGTGGACGTAGTTCAGTATATGAGACCAGAAATAATAGGTTTTGTTTTAGGGTCTTTTTTAAGTGCCCTTTTATTTAAAGAATATCGTCCAAGAGGGGGATCTGCTCCATTTATCAGATTTATCTTAGGAATGTTTGCTATGATAGGTGCATTAACTTTCTTAGGTTGTCCTTGGAGAACTATTCTTAGACTTGCAGGTGGAGACTTAAATGCTATTTTTGGGCTATTAGGATTAATTTTTGGAGTTTTTATAGGAACCATCTTTTTTAGAATGGGATATTCTCTTGGAAGGTCTCAAGGATTTCCTTATAAAGCTGCTGGTTTGGGCTTTCCTCTTTTGATGCTAATCTGTTTGGTGCTACTTCTAATAGATACACCTTATCCTGGAACTAACAAGGGTGAATTTTTGTTTTTTAGTATTAAAGGTCCTGGCTCTCAGCATGCACCTATATTTATTTCCCTTTTAGTCGGACTTTTTATCGGAGTCCTTGCCCAAAGAAGTAGATTTTGCACTATGGGAGCTTTTAGAGATGTCATCCTTTTTAAAGAGTTTCATCTCTTCTCAGGAGTAGCTTCCTTTTTCCTATTTGCTTTAGTTACTAATCTTATTTTAGGACAATTTAACCTTGGATTTGAAAATCAACCTATTGCTCACACTATGCAATTATGGAATTTTTTAGGCATGAGTTTAGCAGGACTTTGCTTTGCCTTAGCAGGAGGATGCCCAGGAAGACAGCTTTTTCTCTCTGGAGAAGGAGATGGAGATGCTGCTATCTTTGCTACTGGCATGATAATAGGAGCAGCTGTAGCTCATAACTTTGGTTTAGCTGCCTCACCTAAAGGTATCGGACCTCATACTCCAGAAGCTATAATCTTAGGTTTTATAATATGCTTGGCTATAGGATTAACTATGAGAACTAAAAAAGCTTAAAATTAAAAAGGAGGTAAGTTTATGGTAGAAGTAGTTGATGCCAGAGGACTTTCCTGCCCAGAACCAGTGCTACGCACCTTAGAAGCTATTAAAGCTTTAGAAAAGGGTGAGTTAGAAATATGGGTTGACAACCCAACTTCAAGGGAAAATGTGATTAGAGCTGCAAAATCCTTAGGCTGGGAAGTGGTTGAAATTAAAGAACTTCCTGATAGTTTTAAAGTGGTTATTAGAAAATCATGAAATGGATAAATAAATTATTTTTATCCAAAAAAGATAAACCATCTGAAAGATTAAAATCAGGGCTTTTGCTTTTTGAAAACACCTCTGAAGTTATAAAGGCTGAAAAGGTTTTACAAAAAGAAGGTTATAAAGTAAAAGTAGTTGGTCCTCCTCCTGAAGTGAGAAAAGGATGTGATCTTGCTATAGAAATACCAATTATAGAAATAACCGGAATTTTAAACCTTTTAAAAACTCAAGGAATAGAACCTTTAGATTTTATCCCCCTTTCTGAAAATGAAATTTTAAAACCTGTAGATCTCTTCCAGGTAAAGGATTTTGGAGATTATCTTATGGTTAGAGCTGCTAATATGAAAATAACAGTAAATAAAAAAACTTCAGTTATTGTTAATATTTCTGGTGGGGGCTGTCCGGATGTTCCTTATTTAGCTTCAATTTTATTAGGAGTAAGTTTAAAGGACTTTTTTTCTCCTAAAGAATTAGCTCATACACTCTGTGGCTATGCCCTACATTTAGCCTTTGAAAAAGCAAAAGAATTATTATGCTCGGAATAGTAGGTATCGTGCCAGATGAAAAAATTCCCTTAATTTATGGAACTCCGGTTTTAGAAGAAAAATTCTTAAACATAGAAAAATGGAAAATTCCTGTAGAGCGTGGCACAACAGCCCTTATTGCCTCTGCTATAAAAACTCTCAAGGTATTAAATAAACCAAATCCATTTGTCTTTCTTGTAGGAGATATAGGGAAAGGAAAGGGAAGTAAAGAACTTTATAAGTTTTTAGCTGAAAATATCCATAAATATAATTTTAAAGTGCTTACTTTTCATTACATTCTTCCAGAGGTAGATGGTTGTTTAAAGGTGATTTTAGCTATAGAAAAACTTCTTAGAAAACCTTTTTTAATAGCTGATGCAGGGTTTATGTATGCTGTCAAAATGGCAAGTTATGCCAATTTCTTTGACCTTTTTACTCCTGATATAGGAGAATTAGCCTTTTTAGCAGATGAAAAGGCACCTCATCCTTTTTATACCAGAGGGTTTCTTTTAGCTGAAGAAAAAGATGTGGAAACTTTAATAATAAGGGCTTATGAACATAAAAATGCCCCTCCTTATCTTCTTGTTAAAGGTGAAAAAGATAGAATTGTATTTAATCAAAAAGTTTTAGCAACTGTAGAAAAGCCTTTTGTTCCGGAACTTGAAGCTATAGGTGGCACGGGTGATACCTTAACCGGTATAGTTTCAGCTTTAATTTATGCTGGATACTCACCAGAAGAAGCTTGTATTCTTTCAGCTAAAGCAAATAGATTAGCAGGCGCCTTAGCCTACCCTACTCCTGCAACCCAGATCTCAGAAATTATTAACTTTATCCCAGAAGCAATTAAAATTCTGATACTCTAAATTAATATCTAAATTTATAAAAATCTCTTATGCAAGTAATAATGTATTCTATTTCTTCATCAGTAAGCTCAGGATACATGGGTATGGCAACTGATTCCTTAGCAAGTTTTTCTGCAACAGGAAAACTTATAGAATTTTTATAAAAAGTTAGATAACTTTTTTGTAAATGTAAAGGAATAGGATAATAATAACCTGTTCCTATTCCACGCTCTTTTAAAAAGGTAACTAATTCATCTCTATAAGGAGTTCTTATTACATATCTATGATAAACGCTTTGTTTGTAATCAGGATCAAGGGGAGGTAAGGTTAAGTTTTTTATATCAGAAAGTCCCTCATAATATTTTTTAGCTATTTTTCTTCTCTTTTCATTTTTTTGATCTAAGGTTTTTAATCTTACATTAAGAATAACTGCTTGAAGTTCATCAAGCCTTGAGTTAAATCCGAAAAAATGAGAATGATTTTTTTCTACCTGTCCATGTACTCTTAAGAATTTTATCTTAAAAGCAACTTCATCATCATCCGTTACTACCACTCCTCCATCTCCTATACAATTAAGATTTTTAACTGGTCCGCAACTAAAACAACCTACTTTTCCAAAACTTCCTACCTTTTTACCTTTATAAGTTGCTCCGTGAGCATGAGAAGCATCTTCTATAAGAATAATTCCGTATTTTTCGCAAAATTTAATTATTTCATCCATTTCTGCAGGATGTCCATACATATGAACAAGCAAAAGGGCTTTAGTTTTAGGAGTTACTTTTTGATAAAGATCCTCTAAGTGGGGTCCAAAGGTGTTAGGATCTACTTCTACTAATACGGGAGTTGCTCCTACCCAATGAATCGCTTCTAAATCAGCAATAAAAGCATTAGTTTGAAGTAATACTTCATCCCCCTTCCCTATTCCGCAAGCTATAAGTGCCATAAGTAAAGCACTTGTTCCACAACTACAACCAAAAGCATACTTAACCCCTAAATATTCAGCCCAATTTTTTTCAAACTCCTGTAGATATTTTCCGTTTAAAACCTTCATGCTGCTGAATACTTCTTCCCAACCTTTATATACTTCCTCTTTAATTTCTTCCCAAGATCTTTTTAGATCTAAAAGCGGAATTTTTTTCATTTTTGAGCTCCTTTTCTAAGAAATTTTATCTTTTACCTAATCTACAGGCTTTTGGCTTAAAGGGAAATTTTATTTCTTTTCCTGTCTCTGCTGACTCATAAAGTCCTATAATAATCTCTAAAGACGGGATAGCTTCTTCTCCAACCACAAGCCACGGATCTTTCTCTGAAGTTTTAAAATATTTTATTGCAGATCTTAGATAGGTATAATGAGAATATCCTAAGGGATGATCAGGATTTTTTTCAAATCCAGAGATAAATTCATTTATATTTTCAATTCCTTCTATGGCTAAATAGTCTAATCTATTCATTGCAAAACCACCAAGAATAGCAGATCCCTTTTCTCCTAACACTACAAGTTCAGCTTTTAAATCTTTAGGGCGGGAACACGTTGTAGCTTCTATTGTTCCTAAAGCCCTGTTTTTAAACTTTAATATACCAACCAAGAGGTCTTCTGCTTCTATGTTCGCAAGATATGTGCCCATTTTAGCAAAGACGCTCTCAACAGGTCCACCTAAATAATAAAGCATATCGACAAAATGACATCCTTGCTGTGCTAAGGCTCCTCCATCTAAAGCCCAAGTTCCCCTCCAAGAAGCTGAATTATAATACTTTTGATCTCTACTCCAATAAAATTTTGCTGAAAATAAAATTGGATTTCCTAAAAGATTTTGAGATAAGGCCTCTTTTAGTTTTATTACAGGAAGATTAGCTCTATTTTGAAAAACAGTAACTAACTTTAACTGGTATTTTTGTGCAAGGGTTACCAAATTTTTAGCTTCTTTTAAAGTAAGAGCAAGAGGCTTTTCTACAAGAAGATGTTTTTTAAAATCTTTAAGTATTATTTCTCCTACCTCGGCATGTATTCCTGAGGGAAGGCAAAGATCAACTACTTCTACATCTTCTTTAGTAAGCATCTCTCTATAATCAGTGTATGGCTTTGCAGAAAGAGCTTCTGCAAATTTTTGAGCCTTTTCTTCTTCTAAATCAGAAACACAAACTACCTCTACTTCATCTTTTAGAGCCTGATAAATTTTTTTATGTCTTTCAGCTGCTTTACCACAGCCAATTATAGCTATTTTAAGCTTCACAGTACTCACCACTCTTTTAAAATGTTTAAACCCATACTAAAATATACCTAAAAAATTTCTTGTAAAGGTGTTATGAATTTTAAAATTTGGATTTTTTTAGTACTAAGTTTACTCATTTTAGCTACTTTAATTTTTTCTTTTTTTGAACCCCCTTCTTCCTATCAAGAATTAAGAAGGGCTATATTAGTAAAGGAAAATATAGAAAATTTTAAGTTTTTTCAAACTTACAATGGAGAACCCTATTTTACTAAACCACCTCTTTATACCTGGTTAGCTTCTATTTTTGTTAAACCCTTCTCTTCTGATCCTGAAGGTATAATATTTCCTTTAAGAGTTTTTTCAATCCTTTGTTATACTTTGCTTTTTTTAAGCCTTATTGAGTTTCATCAAAAAGATTGGCAAGGTGCTTTTTTTTCTATAATAGTTTTACTTACTAATTTTCGGTTTTTTTCTTTTATTAATAGGATAGATTTAGAGCCTTTGTTTGTACTTTTTTCTTTCTTGATGTTTTGGTTTTCTTATCTTTATTTATTTAAATCTCCAAAAAGACTTTACCAATACCTTTTTTATCTTTTTTTGACTGCAGGAATTTTTATTAGAGGGCCTTTAAATCTTTTTTATCTTCCTGGACTTTTGATTTATAGCTTTTTTACTAAAGATAAACGGGCTCTTAAACTAATCTTAAATCCTTTAGGTTGGTCTATTTTTATAGTAATATGTCTTAGTTGGTATGGTTATGGATATTTGGCTTTTGGAAAAGGGGTCTTTCAAGAGTTTTTTAACATAGATATCAAAGCTCGTTTAGTTTCAGAGACTAAGGATCCTTGGTATTTTTACTTTAACCACTTTTTGCTTAATTTCTGGTTTTGCTTCCTTATTCTTTTTTATCTTTTTTGGAAAGAAAAAATTTATTTAAAAGAACGAGTTCTCAATCTTTTTTCTAAACTTAGAGAAGATAAAGAGCTTCTATTTTTACTAACTATTTCTCTTGCTCCCATAATCCTGTTAAGCTTTACCGGGAAAAAATATGATAAATATTTGCTTTGGATTTATCCATTCTTTGCTATACTTATTTCTAAAATATTAATCAAAAATTTTTCTACATCACCCCTTTTAGGAAGGCTTTTTTTAATTCCCTTTTTGGCAAATTTAATAATTTTTGGGGTGATAGCTTATAAAAACTCAACCACCCTTTCTGATAAGCTCCAAAATATTAAAAAAGAAATAATAAGCGACCATTTAGTTTTTTGGCAAAAAGAAAACCCTATAATTGTCTTTTATGCTCCAACTCCCATTAAAGTTTTAACGAAGGAGGAAGAACTTTTGATCTTTTTAAATCAGGGATATAAGATTATTTCTGAGGAAAGATTAAATCAAGGTAGATTGAACAAGAGTTTTTTAGATCCCTATAAAAAAGTAACTTGGTATGTATATTCTTCTTGACATATAGCTATTTATTAATTATATTATATAAAAAAATATAAATGAAACAAAAATATAAAATTTCCAAAGTCTTTAAAGCCCTTTCTGATCCTACAAGACTTGAAATAATAAGACTATTAGCTATAAAACCTCATTGCGTATGTGAATTAGCAAATATTATAGGTTTTTCTCAGCCAACAATCTCAAAACATTTAAAAGTATTAACTGAAGCAGGTATAATAAGTTATACGAAAAGCAAATTTTTCGTCATCTATCAACTTTCTCCTAAAGACGAGTTTATAGCTAAGATTTTGAAAAACTTACTTGAAGAAATGAAAGAACAATCCTTAATAGTTTCATCCCTCGATAATAAAATAAATTTTTAATTAAAGAGTAATTTTCACATTTTAAATAAAAATTTTAATATTCTTTCTTGACTATATAGCCATTTGGCTATATAATTTAGGCTCAATAATAAATTAGCTACAATATAGGAGGTGTTATTATGGAAAGGGAGCTACTAAACAAGATGTTTGAGTTTCATGGACATAAATGTTGGGCTTCTGCCTTAGGTCTTAGGGCAGGTTTACTTGCACTTGAGAAATTAGGAGTTGAAAGGGCAAAGGCTAAGGAACTTTATGTAATCCTTGAGACAGGATATCATCATGCAGCAGGATGCTTTGGAGATGGAGTTCAGTTTGCCACAGGTTGTACTCTTGGTAAGGGTATTCTTATTAGAAAACCAAGAGGTAAGCTTGCTTTTACTTTGATTGATCCGAAACAGAAGAAACAAATTAGACTTTGTTTTAATCCAAAAATAAGGGAAAAAATTTTAGCTTCAAGTTTTATGAAAAAAAGAAAAGCAGGAGTACCTCCCCATGAAATTCCTGAGGAGGAGGCGATGGAGGTAGTAAATTTAGTGCTTGATTCTCCGATAGAAGATGTGCTTTTAATAGGAGAGGTTGAAGAATCTCATTTTGAGCCTCCAGTTGAGGTTATGGGATTGGAAGTTTGTGAAATGTGTGGGGAACCGGTAGCTAAAGCTTATGTTAGAATAATCGGAGGTGGGCAGGATATTAAAAAAGTTTGTGTCGATTGTTCAGGATATCCGGAAGGTTTTGAAAAATGACCTATTTTATAGCTGCTGTTATTACCTTTATCTTTACAACAGTATTAGCTATCGCAGGGGTTGGTGCTGCTTTTATTTTGATCCCTGTATTTGTAGCTTTAGGTGTTCCCCTTCTTACAGCCATGTCAACTGCTTTACTTTTAAATAGTATTGCCATGGCTATTGCCTCTTTTTATAATGCTAAGGCAGGGCTGATTGTTTATAGAACAGCCCTGCCAATTTTAATAGTTGCCTCAATTTTATCTCCTCTTGGTGCTATTACAGCAGAACATCTTTCAAGAACTCTTCTTTTGTGGTTTTTTGTTGCTTTTCTTATTTTTGCAGGGTCAATGATGCTATGGTATACACCTAAAAAAAGAGAAGTTTCTGATCATAAAAAACTTATTACTTATGGAGTGGGAGTGGGTGCCTTTGCAGGGTATATTGGAGGGCTTTTGGGTGTAGGAGGGGGAAATTTGATTGTCCCAGCACTTGTTTGGCTTGGATTTGATCCAAAAAAAGCTTCAGCTACTACGTCTTTTATAGTTATTTTTTCCTCTTTTTCGGGATTTTTAGGACATATTTCTGTGGGCAACATCGACCACAACTTACTTCTTTTATGTGCTATTGGTTCAATACTTGGGGCTTTACTGGGAAACTATCTTATGAGAAAAAAATTGTCCGCCCCACAAGTAAGAAAAGTGATTGGTATCGTTTTATATATTATAGCTATAAAAATAGTTTGGGATTTACTTAAGTAATGTTCTTTTTAAAACTGGGATTTTCTTTCTTGTTTTTTATATTTTTTTGTTTTCAATGCTTTGCAGAAGAAACAAAATTTAAACATTTATTTGAAAATGATTGGCTAATCATAGGTGGAAACTATCGTGTTCGTTATGAAATGATTGATAATTTTAATGTAAACTCTTATGGCACAAATAAAGAAGAAAGCTTTCTTTTATCCCGATTAAGACTGGAGATAGATCTTAGATTGGCTAAAAATTTTAAACTTCATACTCAAATACAGGATGCAGAAGTTATAAATCAGCCTATTAAGGATGAAATGTTTAAAGGAAAAAATAATCCATATCATGACCCTGCAGATATAAATGAACTCTATCTTGAATACTGGCCTATCAGCAATTTGGGTATTATTTTAGGAAGGCAGAATTTTTTATTTGGTGGAAGAAGAATTTTTGGACCTGGTGATTGGGGGAACACAGGACGTTACAGATGGGATGCTATTCGTTTAATATATAAAAATTCCTTTTTTGAGAGCAATATTTTAACTGGAAGATATATTCTTCATGATCCTTATATATGGCCTGATAAAACAATAAATAAAGTAGGAACTTTTGCTTTATATAATTATGTTAAAAAAATACCTTTTCCTCTTGAGCTATTTTATGTTTATAAATACGACAATCGCGGGATAACAAAAGGTGAAAAGGGTTCAAATGATATAGGTGATGTAACTTCTCATAATATTGGTTTTAGGGTAAATGATAAAAGGGGTCCCTGGAATTATGAAGTAATTTTTGTGAAAGAGTTTGGTAAATGGGCAAAAGACCAGATAGATGCTTATGGAGCTGTATTTACTTTGGGATATACTTTTGATATACAATGGAAACCAAAAATAGAATTTCAATATATAGTTGGTTCAGGAGATAAAGATCCCAAAGATGGAAAACACAATACCTTTAGCGGTGTATTTAGTGGAGCTGATACAGACTTATATAGTTGGCCAGGTACGATGTTTTTTTGGCAAAATTTAAATCTTTATAGAATAAACTTTTTTCTTACTCCGGAAAAATCTTTTACTTTAAGAGGTGAGTATCATTACTTTTCACTTAATCAAAAAAAGGATGGTTGGTATTTTGCAAATGGGAAAATACAAAGAAGGGATAAAACAGGCTCATCAGGAAAAGAATTAGGACATGAGATAGATTTAATTTTAAACAAGAAGTTTAGCCATAATTTAGATTTACTTATGGGGTATAGTTATTTTATACCTGGAAAATTTATTAAAAATACCGGTCCTGCTGAAACAACAAACTGGTATTTTTTACAATTAACCTTTAATTTTTAAAATTTTATTTAAATTTAAATAAAATGAAATCTATTAAAATTAGAACCTTGTTCTTTTCCTTTTTAAACCTTGGGCTTACTGCTTTTGGTGGTCCAGCAATGGTTGCCTATGTTAGAGAACTTGTTGTTGAAAAAAGAAAATGGCTTGATAACAAAACCTTTCAGGAAGGTGTTGCACTTGCTCAGGCAATTCCAGGTGCAACTGTTATGCAAGTTGTAGCTTATGTTGGATTTAAAACCAGAGGAATTGTAGGTGGACTTGTCAGCTTTATAGCCTTTGGACTTCCTGCTTTTCTGCTTATGCTTTTTTTATCCTATATTTATGCCAAAACTCATAACCTTCCTGAGGCTATATCTATTTTTGCTGGTTTACAAGTAATAGTTGTTGCTATTGTTGCTAATGCCTTTTTAAGTTTTGCAAAACCTATAATTAAATCAGTAGGTGAGATAATTATAGCTATTTTTTCTTTTTTGCTTTTTCTTTTTAGAATTAGCCCTTTCCTGATAATTATAGCTTGCTTTCTTATTTCCCAAATAATTTTTAAAGGTACCTCTGACCATAAAGTCCAAAACTCAAAAAATTTTAATTTTGTAGGTATTTTAATTCTTATTTTAATTCTATTTACAGGTTTAATTTTTCTTTATTTCCAGGACAAAATTCTTTTCAAACTTTCTTTGATCATGATGAAAATAGATCTTTTTGCCTTTGGAGGAGGATATGCCTCTGTACCTCTGATGTTACATGAAATTGTAGATAGACTACATTGGCTTGATAGTAAAACTTTTATGGATGGAATTGCCCTTGGACAGATAACCCCAGGACCGATTGTAATAACAGCAACCTTCGTAGGATATTTATTAAAAGGTCTTTTAGGCGCTACTTTAGCAACAATCTCAGTCTTCACACCCTCTTTTATAATAATGGCTTTTGCTTCTGAAATTTCTGAGAAAATAAGAAATTCACAAATCTTTTTAAGAGCAAAAAAGGGTCTTTTAGCCTCTTTTTCAGGTTTACTTCTTTTTGCAACTTTTAAGTTTGCTACTTCAGTAGAATGGGATTTTTTAAAACTAACAATAGCTTTAACAAGTTTTTTAGCTCTTTATAAAAGAATAAATATTCTTTATGTAGTCCTCATTGGTGCACTTATTTCGGCTATTATTTTTAAATAACTATTTTTAATATATAATTAAAATTAAAATTCATTCTTTTTGAGAAAAGAAATGGAGAAGAAGATTATAAAAGAGGTTATAGAAAGGGTTTTAAAATCCGCTGGTGTTGAAATTGATAAACTGATTCTTTTTGGTTCAAGAGCAAGAGGAGATTATAAAAAATATAGTGATTGGGATTTATTAATTGTTACTAAAAAGGGACTTTCAAGAAAAGAGAGACAGAAATTAGCTCATTTAATTAGAAAAGAACTTGCAGAATATTTTATTGATGGGGATATTATAATTAAATCTGAAGAAGAAATTCAAAAAAGAAAAGATGTAATCGGAAGCATAATAAAGAGTGCAGTAAAAGAGGGAGTAATATTATGATAAATGAAGAGGCTAAAAAATGGTTAATTAAGGCTATAAATGATTATAAAAGTGCTCAAAAACTTTTATCTCAACCTGAGGAAGAAATAATTACTGATACCGCATGCTTTCACTGTCAACAAGCAGTAGAAAAAATGTTAAAAGCCTTTTTAATTAATCATGATATTGAATTTGGTAGAACCCATTCCATTGAATATTTGATTAAACTTTGTAGTAAAATTGATAAAGATTTTGAAAGATTATACGAAATTACTGAAGGTCTAACAGAATATGCTGTAGATGTAAGATATCCTGAGGAATTTTATATTCCATCTGTAGAAGAAGCTAAAGAGGCTTTTGATGCAGCAACAAAAGTAAAAGAGTTTGTTTTAAAAAAGTTAAAAATAAACGAAAAGGATTTATAATAAACCTCCCCTGCTCCGTATTGTCCTTCAGGAATAACACCCTCAAAATTGCCATACTCTAAAGCATGGTCTTCTACTTGAACTCTCCCCCTCATTCAAATTCCCCTTTATTTAAAAATAAATAGTCGCAATCCCTTTTGATCCAGGACAGGTTTCAACACAAAACACCAATCTGGCGGTATAGGCTCATCATAACCAGGACTTAAGTTTAAATTCCTCTTTGGTGGATTGAAACTTTCAAAATATGAGAAACCTTCTTTATATATTCTTTGTTTAAATTCCTCTTTGGTGGATTGAAACCACAAATACTTCATCATACCCTAAATCCTTCTCAACGTTTAAATTCCTCTTTGGTGGATTGAAACCAATTGTATTCAAGAGAAAACGGATCAGTAGTATTTGTTTAAATTCCTCTTTGGTGGATTGAAACTTTTTAAAGAAAAATAAAAAATTAGGAGGGTAAAAAAGTTTAAATTCCTCTTTGGTGGATTGAAACGAGGTTTAGGTATTATATGGTAGTGCAAGATTTGGCGTTTAATTTCCTCTTTGGTGGATTGAAACTTGAGTTTAAACGGGATAAGTTAGATATCCACTTTAGTTTAAATTCCTCTTTGGTGGATTGAAACCTGCTTGAAAGGTTAGCAGTAAGATTTGGGTTGGTAGTTTAAATTCCTCTTTGGTGGATTGAAACTAGGAGAATAAGGGGGGTTGATAGATGGATGAAAAGAAGTTTAAATTCCTCTTTGGTGGATTGAAACTATCACTACTGCCCCACTCTTATCACGCTGAAACTCGTTTAAATTCCTCTTTGGTGGATTGAAACTATGACACACCTCGTTATAAATAATAGAAAAACAATGTTTAAATTCCTCTTTGGTGGATTGAAACGCCTGCCCGAAATTAATGGAGTGTGTCTCCCCATCACGTTTAAATTCCTCTTTGGTGGATTGAAACTCCGAGTTTGTATCAGGCACCTCTGATAGTGTCCATGTTTAAATTCCTCTTTGGTGGATTGAAACAAGAACATTTCACTAAAATACCTTTTCATAAGACTAGTTTAAATTCCTCTTTGGTGGATTGAAACAACATCTCCCTTCACAGCAGGAGCAACTCCTGAAACGTTTAAATTCCTCTTTGGTGGATTGAAACTTGGGAGCTAAATATTGCCTAATCGTTTTCTGCTCCGTTTAAATTCCTCTTTGGTGGATTGAAACACTTTTTCAGCTCCTCTGCAGATAAAACAGCTCCTTCGTTTAAATTCCTCTTTGGTGGATTGAAACGAAGCCGCCATGAGAGAAGTCAGAAGTAGAGAAGACGTTTAAATTCCTCTTTGGTGGATTGAAACTCAACACAAAACACCCTTTCTCAAACATTACCAAGAGGTTTAAATTCCTCTTTGGTGGATTGAAACCCAATCAGCTGCCAAGATAACTACTTTAACATTCCAAGTTTAAATTCCTCTTTGGTGGATTGAAACTACATCTATACCAAACCTCTCAGCCACTGCTGCCCCGTTTAAATTCCTCTTTGGTGGATTGAAACTATTAGAAGATTTTTTGCAGAGACAAGGCGAAGGCAGGTTTAAATTCCTCTTTGGTGGATTGAAACCCGAGGTTAAAAAGTAATAGTCCTGAGTGTAAGAAGAAAGTTTAAATTCCTCTTTGGTGGATTGAAACATCTAAATCAATTCTCTCTTGCAACCCTTCTACAATGTTTAAATTCCTCTTTGGTGGATTGAAACCCTTATAGCTTTCCTCGATGGCTCTCAGTCTATCCTGTTTAAATTCCTCTTTGGTGGATTGAAACCTTTTGATTTGCAATATGGGACAAAAACAGAGAAGACGTTTAAATTCCTCTTTGGTGGATTGAAACTCTTCCTTTTGTGATAAGAAACTTAAAAATTTCTCGTTTAAATTCCTCTTTGGTGGATTGAAACGCGACCTTAGCAGGAAAACAGCCGAGGGGTATGTTTCGTTTAAATTCCTCTTTGGTGGATTGAAACGAAGATAGCTGGTTTTCTTGGTGTATCGGTTTGCTCGTTTAAATTCCTCTTTGGTGGATTGAAACGGAATGAAGAACTGTGGGTGGGATTTGTATAGTAAGTGGGTTTAAATTCCTCTTTGGTGGATTGAAACTTATTTCCTAACTCTAAAACTACTACTCCTGAACCTTGTTTAAATTCCTCTTTGGTGGATTGAAACATGATGTGAGTGGCGGGTATTTGTATGTGTGTGAAGGGGTTTAAATTCCTCTTTGGTGGATTGAAACACAGCATCCGCTACATCTTTACTTCCACCAGCAGGAGTTTAAATTCCTCTTTGGTGGATTGAAACATTGATATAAAGATGTTTCTTAACATCTCCACATTTGTTTAAATTCCTCTTTGGTGGATTGAAACAATTGCCTTTAACCAAATACCTCTAATCGCCCTTACGTTTAAATTCCTCTTTGGTGGATTGAAACTTTAGCAGGTATATAAAGAAGGTAGCATCAATTCAGGTTTAAATTCCTCTTTGGTGGATTGAAACTTTGGTAGAAATTCCTAAACTCTCCTTCTAAACTCTGTTTAAATTCCTCTTTGGTGGATTGAAACTCTGTTTTTGTATATAAATTAGGCTCTTCTAAATATGTTTAAATTCCTCTTTGGTGGATTGAAACAAAATAGCTGAAGGATGGCCATATAGCGCCTCCCGGTTTAAATTCCTCTTTGGTGGATTGAAACCGCATTTGATTATAAGAAATATCAAGCATTTTCCAAGTGGACCTATCAAAATTTTGCGTCAAAGCTCAACCTTTTAAAAAGTTCAAAAACCCTCTTTATAAAGTTACCCTCAAATATTCACTTTTCAAAGATCTATAAAATATTACCTGTTAAATCTTCGACATCGGTTAAAATATGCCTTTCAAAATTAACTCCATCAGGAAATGTATAGATTATTACACTGTCTCTTGTTTTGTCCACCACATTAAGTAATTCATTTTCAAGTCTTTTTAGTTTGCCATAAGTCAAGTCACCTTCAAAAACAGATTTCTGAATGTGATGAAGATATTTTCTTGCTATTTTCATTACCTTTATTAATCTTTTTTGATCTTCCTTTTCTATCAAAGATATATCATAGATCAATATGATTTTCATACTAC